>Ga0315281_10000337_pt1 | contig 64365 bp, 54 predicted proteins | sample YL17G07_0_MG_FD_204540 | JGI IMG/M metagenome (GOLD analysis project Ga0315281, IMG submission 204540) | Sediment microbial communities from Yellowstone Lake, YNP, Wyoming, USA - YL17G07_0 | ecosystem: Environmental > Aquatic > Freshwater > Lake > Sediment | place: USA: Wyoming | collected...
TGAGCGTGACGAACACGCGTGCGCGCATGGCTAGGCCCTCACGGAATGAAACACCCGCTCGAAAATGTGGTCGACGTGCCGAAACTGTTCGTTGAGATCGAACGCGCGTTCGATCTCGGCTTTGCTCAGGACACCCGTGATGTCGGTGTCGCATTCAAGCAGGCCCATGAAGTCGCGCTGCTCGGCGTACGACAGCATCGCGTTGCGCTGCACCCATTCGTAGGCTTTCTCGCGCGAGACGCCCTTCTTCGCGAGCTCGAGCAGCACGCTGCCAGAGAACACCACGCCGCGCGACAGCGCGAGGTTCTGGCGCATGCGGTCGGCGTGCACGACCATGCCCTTCACGATGCGGGTGAAGCGGCGCAGCATGTGATCGAGCGCGATGAAGCTGTCGGGCAGGATGACGCGTTCGACCGACGAGTGTGAGATGTCGCGCTCATGCCAGAGCGCGATGTTTTCGAACGCCGCGTGGCAGTTGCCGCGGATCAGCCGGGCGAGGCCGACGACCTGCTCGCAGCCGATCGGGTTGCGCTTGTGCGGCATCGCCGAGGAGCCCTTCTGCCCTTTGGCGAACGGCTCTTCGACCTCGCCGATTTCCGTCTTCTGCAGGCCGCGGATCTCGAGCGCAAACTTCTCGAGCGACGCGGCCGTGATGGCCAGGGCCGACATCAGCTCGGCGTGGCGATCGCGCTGAATCACCTGCGACGCGACGGGCGCCGGTTCGAGACCGAGCCGTTTGCAGACGTCGGCTTCGATCGACGGCGGCAGATGGGCGTACGTGCCGACTGCCCCGGAGATCTTGCCGACGCTGACCGTCGCACGCGCGCGCTGCAGGCGCTCGATGTCGCGCTGAATCTCCGCGTACCACAGCGCGAGCTTGAGGCCGAAAGTCATCGGCTCGGCGTGGACGCCGTGCGTCCGCCCGATCATCTCCGTCCGGCGATGCTCGGCCGCGCGGTCGCTGACGGCCTCGCTGAGCGCCCCGAGATCCTTGAGGATGAGATCGCACGCCTCGCGCATCTGCAGCGCCTGCGCGGTGTCGATGGCGTCCGACGACGTCATGCCGAAATGCAGCCAGCGCGCAGACGGCCCGACTTTTTCGGCGACGGCCTCCGTGAATGCGATGACGTCGTGCTGGGTCCGCTGTTCGATCTCTTCGATTCGAGCGATGTCGAATCCGCCGCGCTCGCGGATATCGCGCGCGGCTTCGGCAGGTACAAGCCCCGCAGCCGCCATGGCTTCGGCGGCCGCGGTTTCAACCAGCAGCCACGTCTCGTAGCGACGCTGGTCACTCCAGATTCGCCCCATGTCGGGGTGCGTGTAACGCGCGATCATTCCTTAGTCGAGATCCAGCCGTTCCTTCGGAAGTTCCAATCCGTTCACGTTGCCGAGCACGGTCGCGGCCAGCGATCCATTCTTGAAGAGGTCGGTCGCGACGCGCTGCACGTCATCCACCCTCACGTTCTCGATACCGGCGAGCGTCTCGTCGAGTCCGAACTGACGATCGAAGTAGATCTCCTGCCGCGCCAGGTGCGACATGCGGCTCGAAGTGCTCTCGAGGCTCAGCATCAGGCTGCCTTTGAGATGATCCTTCGAACGCTGCACTTCTTCCCGCGGCACGGGCGTCTTCTTCACGTTCCTCAGCTCTTCGACGACGAGGTCGATGACCTGGCCGACGGCCTCGTTGGAGCATCCCGCGTACACCGTGAACGAACCGGCGTCGCGATAGGCGCTCAGGCCGCTGAACACCGCGTACGCCAGGCCGCGCTTTTCGCGGACGTTCTGAAACAGCCGCGAGCTCATCGACCCGCCGAGCAGCGTGTTGAGCACGTAGCTCGAATACCGGTCCTCGTGCTTCTGCGGGTAGCTGTCGACGCCGACGCACAGATGGCTCTGCTCGAGCTCCTTGTTGCGAATCAGCGTCTTCGGCACCACCCGCGGCGCATCGTCTGTCAGCGGCTCGCCCGCCTGCACCAGCGATCCGAACTTCTGATCGACGAGCTCGCGCACGCGCGCGTGCTCGATGTTGCCGACCGCGGAGATGATCAAGTTCTTCGGCGTGTACGCGTTCGTGAAGTACGACCGCAGGAGATCCGCGTCGAACGACTCGACGGTGTCGCGGGTGCCGAGAATCGGCCGGCCGAGCGCGTGATTCTCCCAGAAGCCCTGCGTGAAGAGCTCGTGCACGAGGTCGTCGGGCGTGTCCTCGACCATCTTGATTTCTTCGACGACGACTTTCTTTTCGCGCTCGAGGTCGTCCGGGCTGAACGCCGGATTGCGGACGATGTCAGAGAGGATGTCGATCGCGAGCGGGAGATGCTCGTCGAGGACCTTGATGTAATAGCTCGCGTACTCCTTCGCCGTGAACGCGTCGAGTTGGCCGCCGATTGAATCGATCGCCTGCGCGATGTCTTCAGCGGACCGGCTCGTCGTGCCCTTGAAGAGCATGTGCTCGACGAAGTGCGCGATGCCGCCGCGCTCGGCGCTTTCATGGCGCGACCCACGCGTCAGCCAGACGCCAATGCTCACGGAACGGACCTGCGTCATCCTCTCGGTGAGAAGACGGAGGCCGTTGTCGAGAACATCTCTGACAATCGCCGGGTTCGACAAGATGAAGCTCTGGAGCGGCAAGGAAAAGGTGCCGCAAAGCCTTTAGGGAGAAGCAGTTAACGAACGGTGCACATGATAGCATGGCGGCCCCGGCGAGGCAAGCACGGTAAAATCAGGATTCCAGCAAGTTCTTGGAAAGTCGAAAGATACCGTGACGATCCAGCCGCCTGATCTCGCCAATCTTGACCGCCCGGCGCTCGAAGCGGCGCTCGAGGAGCGCGGCCACAAGCGCTTTCACGCGCGCCAAATCTTCCGCTGGATCTACAAGCGCGGCGTCACCGACGTCGCGGCGATGACCGACCTCTCGCGCGATCTACGCGCGACGCTCGCGCAGGAATTCACCCTCACCACACCCGACATCGTGGCCTGCGAACGCTCGATCGACGGCACCGAGAAGTTTCTGCTGCGTCTCTCCGACGGACGGCAGCTCGAGTCGGTGTTCATTCCCGACACGCCCTCAATGACCTTCTGCATCTCGACGCAGGTCGGCTGCGCCATGGCGTGCGCGTTCTGCCTCACGGGCAAGATGGGGCTCGTGCGGAATCTGACGGCAGGCGAAATCGCGGGCCAGGTGCGCGTCCTCGCCGGCGCGCTGGACATGCGCGCCAAGAAGTTCAACATCGTGCTGATGGGCATGGGCGAGCCGCTCCACAACTACGACGAGACGATGCGGGCGCTGCGCATTCTGAACGACGAGCACGGCTTCGCAGTGTCGCCGCGACGAGTGACGCTGTCGACCGTGGGACTTCTGCCGGCGCTCGAGACACTCGCGCGCGAGCCGCTCATGCCGAACCTCGCGATCTCACTGCACGCGCCGACGGATCAATTGCGCGGAGAGCTTGTTCCGCTCAACAAGAAGTACGGCGTCGCGGACATCATCGCGGCCTGCAAACGCTTTCCGCTCACGAAGCGCAGCCGGATCACATTCGAATACGTGCTGCTGGCCGGCGTGAACGACTCACCGGACGACGCGAGGAAGCTCGCGAAGCTGCTGTCGGGCGTGAAGTCAAAAGTAAATGTGATTCCGCTCAACGCCGCGCCAGGCATTCCCTTCGAGCGCCCGTCCGATGCGGCGATCGATCGGTTCGCGCGGGTGCTGGCGGATCGAGGCCTGGTCGTCTCGGTCCGGAAGAGCCGGGGACGTGACATCCGCGCCGCCTGTGGGCAGCTCATCGTCGAGGGACAGCAGAAGTCTCCCGGCCAGCGGCTGGCGGTCGCCCTCCGCTGAACCCCGCGGTCCCGGCGTCCGTAAAGGGGAGCATGACACTGCTCGACGCACTCGCCATTGGCATTGGCGCCCTGACGCTCACCCCGGCTCAGACGCCAGCTCCGGCACCGAGAATCGAATTCGAAGTCGCCACAGTCCGTCCTGTGACGGCGACGCAAGCGGCTGACGGGTCCGTCACCCTCGGCTTGAAGATGGACGGCGCGCAGCTGCGGGTCGGGCTGCCAATGCGCGACCTCCTCTCGATCGCCTATCGCGTGAAGGCCTATCAGATCATCGCCCCCGAGTGGGTGACGTCCGAGCGTTTCGACATCAACGCCAAGATCCCCGCCGGCGTGTCCCCTGAAAAGATGCCCGAGATGTTGCAGTCGTTGCTGAACGATCGGTTCGGCATCCGGCTCCGCCGCGAGAAGAAGGAGATGCCGGTGTACGCCCTGCTCATCGGCAAGCCTCCACTGCGGATGCGGGAGAGCGTGATTAATCCAAACGAGCTGGCGCCGGTCGCTGTCGCGGTAACGGGCACCGGCAGCGCGGCGGGCGTCTCCGTCAACCTCGGCAACGGCAGCTACTACTCGTTCATGGGTGGAAAGTTCGAGGCGAAGAAATTCAACGCCGACACGATCGCGGTGTCGCTCGAACGCTACGTCGATCGTCCGGTGATGAATCTGACCGACCTGAAAGGCACGTACGACTTCGAGTTCACTGTCACGCCCGAAGACAATCAGACGCTGATGATCCGTGCCGCCATCAACGCCGGCGTGAAGCTGCCTCCGCAGGCGCTGCAGCTCCTCGACAACGGCGGCAACCCGCTCGAGACCGCGGCCGAACAGCTGGGGTTGAAACTGGATTCACGCAGAATGCCCGTCGAAGTGATCGTTATCGACCAGATCAACAAGACACCGACCGAGAACTGACCGCCGGTCAGACCACCGCGCCGTCGTGCGCGGACAGCACCTGCACATGGACGTGCTCGTTGCGGGCACGTCCTGCCGGCACTCGAAGCTTCAGGTAGTTATCCGTCACCACCGAGCTTCCGTCATCGACCGTCAATGACGGCCTGACCGATCCGACCTGGGACTCACGAAATCGCTGCGACACTCTCTGCACGATCTCGCGAATCCGCCTTCCCCGTTCACGCACAATCGCCCCGCCGGCTCTGACGGACATCGATGCGGCCTCCGTTCCGGGTCGATCGGAGTACGGAAAGACGTGCACGTGCGTCAGCGGCGACCGTTCCAGATAATTCGCGAGCGTGTCGAAGTCTTCCTCCGTTTCTCCGGGGAAGCCGACGATGACGTCCGAGCCGATCGACGCGTGCGGAATGCGCTGCCGGATATCGTCGACCAAAGCCGCAAAGTACTCGATCGTGTACGGCCGCCGCATCGCCGCCAGCAGGCGATTGCTCGCATGCTGCAACGGCAGATGAAGGTGCGGCGCGAAGCAGCCGCCTTGGGCGACGAGGTCGACGATCTCGCGCGAGCAGTCCATCGGTTCAAGGGAGCTGATGCGAAAGAGAAGGTCCGCCTGAAGGCGGACACTAGGTACGGCAGCGCGGACAGCCCGCAGCAGATCCACCAGCGAGGCCGCGGGAGTCAGGTCGCGGCCGTACGAGCCGAGATGCACGCCGGTCAGCGCGATTTCTCTGAACCCGGCGGCGGCGACACGCGCGATCTGCGCGACGACTTCGTCGACGGGAACACTTCGCGGCCGCCCGCGTGTGGCTGGGATGATGCAGTAGGAACACGACTCCGCGCAGCCGGTCTGAACACGCAACGTAAACGCCGTCCGTCCTGCGACCCCGGGCTCAATCGCCGAACCGCAGCTGCCTTCCCCCTCGCCGAACCGCACGGCGGTCGTCAATCCGAAATCCGTCGACAGCAGCGAGATCGTCTCCGGCTTGTCGTCGTTCGGCACGACGCGGACGACGTTCGGCAGCGCAAGGACTTCCTCAGGCCGCCTCGTCGCATAGCACCCGGTCGCGACGATGCGCACGCCCGGGTTGTCGCGCGCGATGCGACGAATCGTCTGGCGCGCGCCCTGATCGGCGGTCGCCGTTACCGAGCACGTGTTCACGAGCACCAGCTCCGCTTCGGATGGCGAGACGGGAATACCTCCGCGCGACAGCAGATCCTCTTCGAAACCGAGCGAGTCGGCCTGATTCACGCGGCATCCGAACGTCACGACGGCGTATTTCACGATGTTCCCGAGGCTTTGCGGCCGATGTCTCGACGGTATTGCATGCCGTCGAAGTGGATCTTCTCGACGCCGGCGTAGGCGCGGGCGATGGCGTCGGGAAAATCCGCGCCGCGGCCGACAACCGTCAGCACGCGGCCGCCCGCAGTCACGAGCGTGCCGTCGCGCAGCGCCGTACCGGCGTGGCAGACGGTCACGCCGGGCAGGCTCTCGGCGGCATCCACGCCGCTGATGGCCTGGCCCGATTCCCACGACTCGGGATATCCGCGCGACGCGATCACGACGCAGACAGCGCGATCGTTCCCGACCCGGCACGCCGACTGCACGAGCGCCCCGTCGGCGGCGGCCGCCAGCAGCGGGGTGAGCGGCTCGTCGACGAGCGGCATCACGACCTGCGTTTCGGGATCGCCCATGCGGACGTTGAATTCGATCACCTTCGGACCGTCGGCCGTCAGCATCAACCCGACGTACAGGAAACCGGCGAACGGATGCTGCTCCGCCGCCATACCCGTCATCACCGGGTCGACGACCTCGCGCATCACGCGTGCCTGGAGCTCGGCGCCGAACAGCGGGCTCGGCGCGAATGCGCCCATGCCGCCGGTGTTCGGGCCCTGGTCTCCGTCGAAAATCCGTTTGTGATCCTGTGCGCTGCCGATCGGCAGCGCCCGCGTCCCGTCGCAGACAAGGAAGAACGACACCTCGGGTCCCGACAGACACTCTTCGATGACGATGGTCTCGCCCGCGGCGCCGAATCGTCTGTCGCGCATGGCGGCAACCAGGGCGGCTTCGGCCTCCGCCTGGTTGTCGGCAATGACGACGCCCTTGCCCGCTGCGAGGCCGTCGGCCTTGAGCACGAGCGGACTGCCGAAGGATCCGCCACGCACCACCCTCAGCGCCTCGTCGAGCGAGGTGCACGTCTCGAACCGCGCCGTCGGCACGTGATGGCGCTGCATGAACGCTTTCGCGAACGCTTTGCTGGTTTCGAGGCGGGCCGCGGCGGCCGTCGGTCCAAAGAGCCGAAGGCCGGCGGCGGCGAAGCGATCGGCCACGCCGAGACTCAGCGGAAGCTCGGGACCGACGATTGTCAGATCGAATTTTTCGCGCGCCGCAAGCGCGACGAGTGAGTCGACGTCGTTGAGTTCAGCGGAAAGGGTCGCGACCAGACGCCGGATTCCGGGATTCCCTGGCGCGCAAATGACCGACGCCGCGCCGACCTCGGGCACCAGACGGGCGACCAGGGCGTGCTCGCGCGCGCCGCCGCCGAGAATAAGAACCCTCATTGAATGAACAGGTTAGGAGGGGGGACTATTTCGTTGACCTTGCCCGGGTTTGCGCCTAGAATCCGCCGTTGCGTGTGCTAGCCTAACATATTTGATATCTGCCACCCGAAAGGGGTGTGATTTTACGTGGCTGAAGTGAAAATCCAGGAGGGCGAATCGATTGAAAGCGCCCTTCGCCGGTTCAAGCGGAAGGTCCAGCAGGAAGACATCATCAAGGACATCAAGAAGCATTCCTTCTATTTGAAACCTGGTGACAAACGCCGAGCGAAACAGGCTCTGGCCAGAAAACGCAATCGCAAGAAGCTCCGGCGCGAGGTCGAGTAACGCGCGCGGAGCAACGACCGACCCGACGAGGTAGCGAGCGATGGAGTTCCAAGACCGAATCCTTCAGTGCGTGGACTGCGGCGCGGAGTTCGTCTGGACGGCGGGAGAACAGCAGTTCTTCGCCGACAAGAATTTCAAGAACGAGCCGAAGCGCTGCAAGGCGTGCAAAGGCAAGCGGGCCAGCCGTCCGGCTGGCGCCGTCGCTCGCGAGCGGGTAGAAACCGTTACGAGTTGTTCGGCGTGCGGCAAGGAGACGACCGTCCCCTTCAAACCGACGCAGGGCCGTCCGGTGTTCTGCAAGGAATGCTTCCAGTCCCGGAAATTCGCCGGGGCCGGGGGCGTCTAGCCCGCCTTTCGCTACGATACCGATCAGACCCGGTTTTCCTCCGTCGCGGACGAGGCGGTCGAAAACCGGGGTGTGTTAATCTACGCGACTCAAAGGTTGGAGCAGCGGATGTCCATGCACATCGAGGAACGTACCGTCGGCGACGTGGTGGTGCTCGACCTCAAGGGGAAGATCACCTTGGGCGAGGGCGATGAACTGCTGAAAGACAAGGTCAACAGCCTCGTCAATCAGGGCCACCGGAAGATTCTTCTGAACTTTGCCGACGTGCCCTACGTGGATAGCGCGGGGCTCGGAGAAATCGTCCGCACCTACACGACGGTGAGCCGTCAGGGCGGCAGCCTCAAGCTGCTCAACCTCACCAAGCGCATCACCGACTTGCTCGCGATCACGAAGCTCCTCACGGTGTTCGAGACCTTCGACACCGAGAGCGAAGCAGTCAAGAGCTTCTCGTCGTCGGCCAAGGTCTAGCGGCGTCCACTCGCTTTTCCCGCCGTGGGCGGATCAGCGAGCTGGGCCCTGTACATGGCTGACTTCAACGTCCGCTCCGACTCGGTCAACGTCGAGCACATCATGGAGCAGATCCGCGCGCGCATCCGCGAGAAGCGCGGCGTGGATTACACCGAAGCCCAGATTCGGGAGCTGGCGACTGCGCGGCTGGAGAAGTTCCTGGACCCAGGACCAGGAACCGTTCGCGCGGACCTGCTGCAGGAGTTCCTGAAGAAACGCGCGGCGACCGACGTTGACGAGCTCACCGGAGAAGACGTTGACGAGACGGTGCTGTTCGAGACGCACCGGCCGTGGCTGCGGGCCGTGCGGAGGATTCTCCGTCCGATTCTCAAGCTCTTCCTGAACACCAAAGCACTCGCCGCGCTTTCGGCTCCTTCGAAGGCCGAAGTGTCACGGCGCGCGCTCGATCGGCTGACCTTCGAGCTCATGCACAACATGGTCGTCGAAATGACGCGCCTCAGCATCGAGGTCAAGAACCTCACGATGCGCGTCGAGTCGATGCAAAGCCGGCTCGAATTCAACGAGCGCCGGGCGCGCGCGCTCGAAAGCGCCGGCGTCTACAAACCGTCGGAGCCTGAGCCCATCGTGCAGGCGCCGCGCCCACCCGTGCGCGACGTCCGTCCGCCGGTTGAATTTCGCCCGCGGCAGGACGTCCAGCCAACGTCAGCAACCCAGCCGTCCGGCGGTGCGCCGGTGCCCGGCGCGCCCGACGGTCCCGGACAGCGCAGCCGCCGCCGGCGACGGCGCCGTGGCCGCCGGGGCGGCGCCGCAATGCCGCCTGGATCGCAGCCCGGTCCGCTCGGTCAGCCCGCGCAGTCCGGCCAGCCAGGTCAGCCCTCGCCCGCGGGCGACTCGATGCCTCCGCAGGAGCACGAGTACCGCTTGGACGACGCTTCCGCCGAGGGTCCTGACGAAGGCGGCGCCGACACCGATCCCGATCCGCAGTGAAGCTGGCCGTCGTCGTTCAGCGCTACGGCCTGGCGATTCACGGCGGCACTGAACTTCACGCCCGCTACATCGCCGAACACCTCGCCCAGCATGCCGACGTCGAGGTCCTGACGACATGCGCCAGCGACGATCTGACGTGGGCGAACGACTACAAATCCGGCAGCGAGACGATTCGCGGCGTTCGCGTGCGGCGCTTCCGCGTGTCGAAATCGCGCCGCGCGGGCGCGGCCGCGCGCCTTGCCGATCGCGTGCTTCATCAGACGCATTCACTCGCCGACGAATTGAAGTGGATCGAGGCCGAGGGCCCGGTGAGCCGCGCGCTCGTGCGGCATCTCTGGAAGCACGGTGAGTCGTACGACTTCTGCCTGTTCTTCGATTACCGCTACTGCCCCTCGTTCTATGGCGCCCACGCCGTCCCGTCCCGCGCGATCCTGGTGCCGCGGGCGGAACACGACGAGATCATCGGCGCCCATGTGTTTCGCGACGTCTTTCGAGGCGCTCGCGCGATTCTGTACAACTCGCCCGAAGAGCGGTCGCTGATTCAGGCCGTCGCCGGCAACCCGCATGTGCCCGGCGTCGTCGTCGGCGCCGGCGCGGACGTGCCACAGAATCCGCAGCCCGCGCGATTCCGTCAGAAGCACAACGTCCGGGGCCCTTTCGCCATCTACATTGGCCGAATCGACGAACGGCATGGCTGCGCGGAGCTGTTCCGCCTCTTTCTGCAGTACGCCGGCCAGCCATCGTCGCGCCTCTCGCTCGTGCTCCTTGGCGAAGGGCCGATGCCGATCCCGACGCATCCGAAGATCACGCATGTCGGCGTGCTGGACGAGGCCGGGAAATTCGACGCCCTGTCGGCAGCCGAGGTCCTGCTCATTCCGTCACGCTACGAGAGCCTGTCGCGTACCGCGCTCGAAGCCTGGGCGCTCGGCAAGCCGGTGCTCGCGAATGCGAAGTCCGACGTTCTGAAGGGGCAGTGCGTGCGCAGCAACGGCGGGCTGTGCTATCAGAACGCCGATGAGTTCGCGGGCATGCTGCAGGCGATCGAGCAGAACCGGTGGCTGAGCTCGTCGCTTGGAAAAAGCGGACGCCAGTATTTTCGCGACCACTTCGACTGGCGCGTCGTCGAACGCAAGTACCACGAGATGCTCGTGCAGCTGCAGAAAGCCGTTCCGGGCGCGGCCATCGAGCCGATTCCCGGCTGGAGCGGGCGCCGCCGGCGCGATCTGGCACCGGCAGCCGACGTCGTCCGGAGGCTGTCGTGACGGGCGTGCGCTTTTCGCTCGGATCGAACGCGTCGCGGACAGCCTGTGCACTGCCCGATCGCATGGCGCTCAGCTATCACAACGTCACGCCGGCGGAATACTTCGTCAGCTACTACCCGGCGCTCGCCAGGCTGTGCTTTCCCGGCCGACGCGAGCTGCAGGTGTTCGCACGGCGCTCGGATCTCCCCCTTGGCGCCTCGGCGTCTAACCAGCGCGACCTGACGGCGCTTCTCGGCTCCCTCTCGTGAAAATCGCCTTCGTCATCCAGCGATACGGCACTGAGGTCCTCGGCGGCGCCGAACATCTCTGCCGCCTCCTCGCCGAACGGCTGGCCGGGGAGAACGAGGTGGAAGTGCTCACGACGTGTGCGCGCGACTACATCACCTGGAAGAATGAGTATCCGGAAGGATCCGATCGCATTCGCGGCGTCACGGTGCGGCGCTTTGCCAACGCGCAGACGCGGGATCTGGCGGCGTTCAACACGTACTCCGAGTGGATTTACAGCCACCCGCACTCGCGCAACGACGAGATGGAGTGGCTGAAGCAGCAGGGCCCATGGTGCCCGGCACTCATCGAACATCTGCGGCGGCAGCAGCAGCAGTACGACGTCCTCGTGTTCTTCACCTATCTCTACGCCCCGACCGTGCTCGGCCTGGAGATCTGTCCGAGCCGGAGCGTCCTCGTTCCGACCGCGCACGACGAGCCGGCGATTCAGCTTGGGATCTTCAAAGACGTCTTCAGCCGGCCGGCGGCGATGATCTACAACACCGACAGCGAACAGCGATTCGTGAAGGCGGCGTTTCCCAATCGCCCGCTGCTCGAAGAGGTCGCCGGCGTCGGCGTCGACCTCCCGCAGCACAATCCGTATCCGCGGATGCCCGATCCTCCTGACGAGGACGGCGGCGACGCGGCCGAGGAGGCGAACGAAAGCGCGGGCACCTCGGTGTTTCCGTCACATCTGACCGCGCGCGGGGCCGTGTTCAGCAGGCGTCATCGGCTGCACGGCCCGATGCTGCTGTACGGCGGTCGAATCGATCCCGGCCAGGGGTGCGAGGAGCTGATCGAGTACTTCAACGCGTATGTCAGCGATGGCGGCGACGCGACGCTCGCGCTGATGGGTGTCAAGCTGATGTCGCTGCCGGAAGATCCACGCGTCCGCTTCGCAGGACTGCTGTCGGATGGCGAGCGCCTGCAGGCGCTCGAGGCCGCGACCGTCGTCGCCTGCCCCTCGCCGCATGAAAGCCTCTCGCTCCTGGCGCTCGAGGCATTGAGTGTGGGCACGCCGATTCTTGCCAACGCGCGGAACGAAGCGCTGGTCGAGCACTGCGTCCGCAGCAACGGCGGGCTGTACTATGCGAACCGCGACGAGTTCGTGGAGTGCCTGAAGCTGCTGACCGGCGACGCCAGCATCCGCGCCGCCATGGGCCGCAACGGCCGCGACTACGTGCGCCGTAATTACCGCTGGGAGGTCGTGCTCGGAAAGTACGAACGCGTCTTCGCGACGCTCAGAAACGCCAGATAGCGCGGCCGCGACGGCTACGCGACGTCAGCGTCAGCGTCGACCACCGTAAATTTCTGCAGGGCCGGTTCCGGCTCACTCGTCAGCCGCTTCAGCTTGTTCACGTCGCCGACGATTTCAACCAGGCCGCATCCGCGGCACATCGTCGCCTTCGTCATCACGTCTCCGGTTTCGAGCGTCAGGAACTTCGACTCCTGTGGTCGAAATGACGTGCGGATACCCGAGAACAGCGCACCTATCGACATCGTCTCGCCGCCGCAGCGATAACAAGTGGTCGCCATCCGGCCCCCTCTTATAAAGAACCCTAACAGACTCAATAGGACACTACAAGGCAGTCCGGAAAGTGCACGCTTCCGCACACCCGGGGAACCTACTTCTACTTGTCGTCGAACGCGGTGGTTGAAGTGAGCGGGCCGGCGAGAGAAGAAGCGGCGCCGTCGGGGTCGGTCGTGTCGGGGCCGCTCGCCTGGCCGTTGCCGTTGCGCTTGCGGCGCGGACGGATGTCATACCGCTTGATCATCTCGTTCAGCGTCGTCGGTTTGATGTGCAGGAGCTCCGCGGCGCGCTTCTGGACGCCGCCGGCCGCTTCGAGCGTCGACTCGATGAGACGCTTCTCGAAGTCCGTGATGACGTCCTTGAACGAAATGCCTTCGGGCGGCACGACGAACTGCGGCGGCAGCTGCCGGCTCGCGGATTTCCGCACGTGCTCGGGCACCAGATCGGCGTCGATCTTCGGGCCTGATGTCAGGACGACGGCGCGCTCGACCATGTTTTCGAGCTCGCGAACGTTGCCCGGCCAGTCGTAGTCGGCCATCAGGTCGAGGGCGTCTGGCGTCAGCTCGAGGCCGGGCTTCCGGTTCTCCTCGCCGTACTTGTTCAGGAAATGCTGCGTGAGCAGCGGAATGTCATCTTTCCGATCGCGCAGCGGCGGCAGCTGAATCGAAATGACATGGAGACGATAGAAGAGGTCCTCGCGGAATCTCCCGTCTTCCATCATCTTCCGCAGGTCGACGTTGGTTGCCGCGATGATGCGGACGTCGACCTTGATTGTCTCCATGCCGCCGAGGCGCATGAAGTCGCGCTCCTGGATGACGCGCAGCAGCTTGGCCTGCGTTTCGAGCGGGACGTTGCCGATCTCGTCGAAGAAGATGCTGCCTTTGTCGGCGAGGTCGAACAAGCCCTTCTTCGGATAGACCGCGCCCGTGAACGCCCCCTTCACGTGGCCGAACAGCGTCGACTCGAGCAGATCGGGCGGAAGATTGCCTGAGTTGACGGTGACAAACGATCGATCGGCGCGCGATGAGTTGGCGTGAATCGCGCGTGCAACCAGCTCCTTCCCCGTCCCGCTTTCGCCCTGAATGAGAATCGTCGACCGGCTCGGCGCCGCCTGAATGATCAGGTCGAACACCTGCCGCATCCTCGGGCTGCGGCCGATGATGTTCGCGAACTTGTGGTACCGCTCCTGGATGTTCTGCCGGAGCGAGCGGTTCTCGTTCACGAGCCGCCGCCGCTCCATCGCGTTACGGACGACGACGATCACTTCGTCGTTCTTGAACGGCTTCGTGATGTAGTCGAACGCCCCGCTCTTCATCGCCGAGATGGCGCTCTCCACCGATGCATACGCGGTGATGATGATGACGGCGAGGTCTTCGTCAATGCGCTTCAGCTCGTCGAGCGTCGCGATGCCGTCGAGGCCGGGCATCATGATGTCGACGATCGCGGCGTCGAACGGCAGCGACCGCGCGAGCTCCAGCCCTTCAGTGCCCGACGAGGCCAGCCGGACGTCGTAGCCCTCCCGGGACAGCAGCGTCTCGAGAATCTCTCGCATGATCTCCTCGTCGTCGACGACGAGGATGGTGCCTTTGTGGGAGCCGGCCATGCTACTTTCTCGCGCTCCGCGCGGGGATCTGCTCGAGCGGCAGGGTCAGCATGAACTTCGTGCCCTGGCCCATCGCGCTGTCGCACTGAATCGATCCCTGATGGTCGCGGACGATGCCGTACGCGATCGACAGGCCGAGGCCCGTGCCGCGGCCGATGGCCTTCGTCGTGAAGAACGGATCGTAGATGCGCGCCAGATGCTCCGACGGAATGCCTGATCCCGTGTCCGCGACTTCGACGACGACCATCCCGTCCTCGTCAAAGCGGGTGGACACCGAGAGCCATCCGCCGCGCGGCATCGCGTCGCGCGCGTTCAGAAACAGATTCAGGAACACCTGCTGGAGCTGATGCTCGATGCCGGCGACAATTGCCGGGGCCGGCGTCAGTTCGCGCCTGACCTTGATGCTTCCCGCCTCGAACTGATGTTCGAGCAGCGCGAAGACGTCGCCGATGACCGCGTTGATGTCGACGGAAATGCGCTCGTTGTCACCCGTGCCTTGACGCGACAGGTTCAACAGCCCATTGACGATCTTCGCGGCGCGGAACGTCTGCTTTTCGATCTTCTCGAGGAGCACGGTTCTCGGATCGCCCGGATCGGCGCCGTCGAGCAGCATCTGCGTGAAGCTCGAGATCCCGGTGAGTGGCGTATTGACTTCGTGCGCGACGCCGGCCGCGAGCAGACCGATGGATGCCATCTTCTCGGAGATCTGCAGCTGCTCTTCGAGTTGCACGCGATCGGTGATGTCTTCGAGCAGCAGGATCGTGCCCACGACCGCGTCAGGACCGCCGGCGGCTTCCTGCAGCGGGACGACGGTCGCGTTCACCAGCATCTTCTCCGCCTGCCCCTCGTCGGCCGCCGCCGAGCGCGATCGGCGCGCGAGCGGAACGCGGTAGAGCGTCGCCCCGAACGGGTTGTCGCGGTGCGCGGCGCGAAGGGCATCGACGAAGGGCCTGTCGAAGACGTCGGCCAGTTGACGGCCAATCGCGCTCGCGCGCGAGACGCCGTAGAACCCTTCGAGCGCGCGGTTCCAGCGGACGATCCGCTCGTCGGCATCGAACACGACGAGGCCGTCATCGAGCGACTCGAGGATGTTCTCGTTGAACTCCCGCATCCGGCCGAGCTCTTCGGCTTTGAGGTGGAGCTGGCGGTAGAGGCGGCCGTTTTCGATCGCCGTCGCGACCTGGCCGGCCACCGACGTCAGCAGCGCGAGATCTTCGCTGTTGAACGGCTCGTCGGTGTCCTTGCGGCCGAGCGCAAGCACCGCGATGGCGCCGCCCTCGAACAGGCACGGCACGAAATAGTCGATGCCGGCGTCGCGCCAGAACTCGACGTCCTCGGCGTCGAACAGCGCCGCCGCAATCGGATCGTCGAGCGCCACGGTATGTCCGGCGTCGAGGCGCGAGATGAGCGAGGAGTCGCGCGCCAGGGACGGCACTTCCCCGGTGAAACCAAAGTCGCCGACCGTCGAGAAATCACCGGACCGCTCGTCGGCGAGCATCAGCGACATCCGATCGACGCCGAGCGTTTCGACGATGCGGCTGACCAGCCGCTGGCTGAGGCGCACGACGTCGAGGTCGTTGTTGAGGTCGCGGGCGAAGCCCAGAAGCGCGCGCCGGTAGTCGTATCGATCCCGGTAGAACACGCGGTCGAGCGCGTTCTGCACCGATTGCTTGACCGGCTGCGCGACGAGGATGAGGACGAGCGTCGCCAGCAGCGCGACGATCCAGTTGTGCTGATCGGAGTCGTTCGAAAAGAAATATCCGGTGGTACGCAGCAGGGCGAAGTACAGCACCGCGGTCGCCGACAGGAACGCGGTGTAGGCGACGCCGCGCTTGATGATGACCTCGACGTCGCGAAGGCGGTACCGCACGATCGCGGACGCAAACGTCAGCGGCACGACCCCGAGAGGAATCGCAGTCAACTGCAGCGCAAGCGGCGGATCCATGCCGAGCGCCCACGGCAGCGCGTAGAACACGGCAAACGGACCGACGCCGAGCCCCGTGCCCCACGCGATCCACCGGAGCTGGCGTTGTCCGGTCTCCGAGGTGATCTGCCGGAACGCCTTCACCAGCACCCCGAGCGCCGCGACCGCCGCGACAAACAGGTAGACGTGTTCGCCGCGCTCGATGAGATCGATCGTGTGCGAGAACATCGCGCCGTCGGACGCGCCGCGGACGACGATTATGACGCGCGAGGCGCCAAGCACGACGGCCGGCGCGTACACGAGCGGAGCGATCAGCGTGAGATTGGGACCGGCGCCGGCGGGACGCTCCGGAAACTCGAACGTGAAGTGCAGCAGCAGCGCGGGCACCAGCGCCATCGCGACGGCGTCACCCCAGTAGAAGATCCAGTCGAGGCGATCGAGCGGGCCCGTGAACGAAAACGTGAAGGCCCCGAAAAACGCGACGCAGAGCCAGAAGAAATGCAGCGTCGCCTGATCATCGGGACGCCGCAGCCGGACGGACGCGCCGACCAGCAGCGTAAAAAGGCCGACGGCCGCCAGGACGAAATACATCGAGCTGCCCTGCGGCGACGGCACGAGCCGGACGTCGAGAGCCTGGCGCGTACCGAGGCGGACGAGCGTGTATTGGAGTGTGGTGCCCACGACACCGTGGTGCTGGTATTCGATGACGTCGGCCCGGCGTTCGACCGGCGTCCCGTTGACCGCCAGCAGCACGTCCCCGCGCTGGATCCCCGCACGCGCGGCGGGCGATCCTTCGGCGAGCTCGGCGACGGTGACGCCTTCGGCACGGTCGACCCACAGGACGCCGTCCTCGACCCGGTGAGCCTGGGCTCGCAGCGCGATGTTCGCGACGCCGAGGACGAGCAACATCCCGACGACGGCGAGGGCGAGAAGCGACCGCCCCCACACAATCCACCGCGTCGGCTGCTTGCGCGAGCTGGACATGTTCGTTCAGTACTTAAATATTTGAAAACAAACGCGTTTGCAATCTGTTAAACGGAAAAATCCACCCACGCTCCAAGCGCCCGGAACGACTATCCAACAATATGGATCTCTGGGGGAACTCTTTGGAACCCCTGCCGCCTGTTTAGAAGCGCAGGGTCAGACCGCCAACTACCCGTTTGGGCGGACGGACGACGAGCAACTCGTCATAAATCGACTGGTCGCTCGTTGAGTCTCGAAAGAAATTTCGCACCGTGACGAGCATTTCCCATTTGGCCGTGCTGAAGTCGAGGAACGGCAGCGACTGCCGCACCTGAACATCGAAACGCCCGTCGACGCCGGCCCGCGACGAGAGGTCGCGGCCCGCGAACCCGTTGCTCACACGGTACAGGACCATCACTCTCGTCGACGTCTCGGGCACGTCGGCTTCAAACGACGTCGAGACGTCGTGAATGCGCTCGTCGCCCGTGCGCACGGATGACGGGGACACCAGCATCAGATAGCTGAGGTTTCCCGCGGCGCCCCAGCTCGCGCGCGCGTAGGAGTACTCCACTGACCCGCGAACGCGGGAAGCCACCACGCCCTTGAAGCCCGCGCTGTACCCGATAGCGTCAACAGGACCGCTGTTCCCGACGAAATAGTGGCCGAGCGTCGCGGACGGCAGGCCGGGCTGGTCGACGCCAAAGAGGGTGACGAGCTGATCGTTCGCGTGCTGACGGAAGGCGCGCACGCTGAGCGTCGCGCCCGGCGCGAGGTCTCGTTCGAGTCCGGCCTCGAGGTGCGTCGAGTGCTCCGCGACAAGCGGCGCCCGATCGTCGAGCGACGAGAACGTCCGCTGCGGCGGCAGCCAGATGCCTGTGTCGGGCTGGACGAACTCTTCGGCGCCCGGGGCCAGCGACCGCTGCGACACGAGCGCGTTGAGCCGCAGGTGCCCGCCCGGCACGATTGTGACGCCCACCCGCGGGCTCAGCAGGCTGCTCGAATCGAGGTAGTCGTAGCGCGCATACCGCGCGCCGTAGGTAATCAGGACCTGCGGCGTCAGCGACAGCGTGTCGAAGGCGTGCAGCGTGCCGACATTCCTGCTGCCGTCGGTCACGTTCCTGAGCGCGGCGAAGTTGCCGCCGTCGTAGCGCTGCGTGCTGTACGACAGCCCGACGTCGTAGCGATGCCGTCCCTGCACGTGCGTGACGTAGTCGCCCGACAACACCCACGACGCGAGGTCGCCCTGCGTGACGGCGCCCCGGATCGTCCAGTCGGCATCACCCGCCGGCGCGCCGACGAGCATGTTGGCGACGCTTCGCGCAAGAAACGCCCGGGCCGCAAAGAGGTCCTGCGGCGCGTCGAACGAGCTGGTTGTCAGGATGTTGAACTGGCCGAAGAAGGGCGTGTCGGTGAAGAAATTCGACGCGAGCCGCGCCGACGATTCGACCGCGCGGCTGAAGGCGCGCGAGCCGCCGGAGCTCGACGGACCCAGAGGCGCGTTGCTCGCGACAATCGCCTGGTCGACGTCCTTCAGAATGCTCCGGCGCGCGTGACTCAGGCGCCACGCCAGCTCTCCGAGATCGCTCGTGCCTCCCGACGCGGTTGCGTCCTCCGGCGTTGACGCATCCTGCGCCGGCAGGGGACCGAGCGCCGCCGGAACGACCGGCGGCGCCGCGACGACGGTGACGCGCCTCAGCGCGATGGACGACGCCGCGCGGGCGCTTGGCAGCACGCGGACGACCTGGCCCCGCGGCGCGATAAATCCCGCGAGGTGCGCGCGGACAAGATACGGACCGGGAGGCAGCGGACGCAGCTCGAAGCGCCCGGAACGATCGGTGACCGCAAATGCCGAGTTGGCACCGAGCGCCGACACGACCGCGCCCGGGACCGGCGCGCCGGCTTCGTCCTGCACGAGGCCGTGAATGGCCCCCGACGCAAGAGACGCGAGCCACGCCACGCGCTCCACGGAGGGAGACGACTGCGCGACCGCGGCCAGCGGGACGCACAGATTCACCAGAACGCCGGCCGCCGCCGCGATCAGGCTGGGTGTCTTTCTCATGCGTCCCTCGGCCGCCGCCGGATGGTGAAGCGCGTTTCGCGCTAGCCGGCGGTGACGGTGAAGTTGACGTCGCGCGTTAGAGACTTCGTCGAGAGCTTGTCGGTGACTTTGATTTCGAGCCGGTAGTCGCCGGCCGGAAACGACATCAGCGGCACGGCCTGCCCCGTCTGCAACTGGTGGCCGAGCGACATATCGAACGCCGCCGGCAGCGTCGTCACGTTCAGGACCTGCGGCGACGTCTTGTTGAAGAACTTCTCCGCCGCGCCGGCGGGCTTCTGGTAGAAGTTGTACTCGACGGTCACGTCGGGCTTGTTCATCGGGTCGGTCTTCGGGTTGTAGATCAGCATGAAGATCGACAGCTCGCCCTTCGTCGTGAACTTCATGTCGAGCGCCGGGACGATTTCCATCATGCCGAGCGCATACGGACGCTCGCTCTGCTCGTTTGGCGAAAGCGGCGCATTGAGCGGCTCGATGCGCGACGCGGCGATGACGGAACTCGTCGCCAGATCCGGCGACCAGAAATCCGGCACCGTAATCGTCTGCTTGATGATCGACGTCTTCGGCGCCGGCGCATTCTTCTGCGTCGAGGCCTGTTCCCTCAGCACCACGTAGACGTCATAGGCCCCGGCGCCCACGGTAATCGCGCGGCTCAGGCGTCCCATGCCGGCGGGGATGAAGTTGATGTCCTCGTAGGCGTACCGGGCGGCCGGCTTGTTCTTGCTGTCCTTGTCGTCCTTCTTGGCCGCCGGAAGCGTGAGGGTCGCCGTGGCGCCGGCGTCTTTCGCCACCACGCGCCAGTAGAGCGCGACCGTCGAGCCGCTCGTGACCTTGGACGCATCGAAGGTGACCGTGAACGGAACGTATTCCTTGTTGTTGGTGGCCTTCAGATAGTCTTCGCGCCCCCAGGCGAGGCCGAAGTCGTTGGTCATCGGCTGCCCTGCCGACGCACCGTCCGTGATCTTGACGATGTCGAGGGTGTCTTTCTTCTGCGCGTCGCTTTGTTTCTTGTCGTCTTTCTTCTGCGCGATGAGGGCCGCGGAAAGAATCATGACTGCGGCCGCCGACAGCGCCAGTCCACGCCGGGTAAGAACCATAAAGACGTATCTCCAGATAAGAACCGCCGAAGCGGTGGAACGGTTCATCATAGGCGCGAGGTTGTACCAAGTCAAACCCTTCTGCCGGTGACACTTCAGCCCAGTTTTACCCAGGCAATACCCCCATTGCAGAGAGGCCGAATCTGTTCACATAATCGTCTTCCATGCCCGCGCTGGTCGACGACGCCATCGTGATCGTGCTGGCCGGAGGCGCCGGCGAGCGCCTTTACCCCTTGACCAGGGAGCGCGCGAAGCCGGCGGTCTTTTTCGGCGGACCGTACCGCATCATCGACTTCGCGCTCAGCAACTGCATCAACTCTGGGCTGAGGCACATCTTCATCGCCACGCAGTACAAGTCGCTCTCGCTGAACCGCCACATCCGGATGGGCTGGAACATCGTGTCGGAAGAGCTGGGCGAGTTCGTCGAGATTCTTCCGCCGCAGAAACGGGTCAGCGAGCACTGGTATCAGGGCACGGCGGACGCCGTCTACCAGAACCTGTACTCGATCATGAACGAGAACCCGAAATACCTCATCGTGCTGGCGGGCGACCACGTCTACAAGATGGACTACTCGCGCATGCTGCGCGTCCACCAGGAACGCGGCGCCGCGGTGACGCTCGCCGCCATCGAGGTCCCCATCGCCGAGGCCCGGCGCTTCGGCATCGTCGCCATCGATGAGCAGGAGCGCATTACGGGCTTTGCCGAGAAGCCCGAAGCGCCCGCGCCGATTCCCGGGTCGCCCGACTTCGCGCTCGCGTCGATGGGCGTGTACATCTTCGATACCGATGTGCTGGTGCGTGAGCTCGAGGCCGACGCCGGCAAGCCGACGACGCACGATTTCGGCAAGGACATCATCCCGTCGCTGATCCATCGCGCGCCGGTCTACGCGTACCGCTTCTACGATGAGAACAAGAAGGCCTCGAAGTACTGGCGCGACATCGGCACGCTCGACGCCTACTTCGAAGCGAACATGGATCTGTGCCAGGTGAATCCCGAGTTCAACCTGTACGACCCCGAGTGGCCGCTGCGGACGCATCAGCCGCAGGCGCCGCCGGCGAAGTTCGTGTTCGCCGAAGCCGGCAGCCGATGCGGGCAGGCGCTCGATTCGCTCATCTCGCCCGGCTGCATCGTCTCTGGCAGCAGCATCTACGGCAGCGTGCTCTGCCCGAACGTGCGCGTCCACAGCTTCTCGCATATCGAGCGATGCATTCTGATGCCGGGCGTGCGCGTCGGACGCCACGCGCGGATTCGCCGGGCTATCATCGACCGCGACGTGCTGATTCCGCGCGGCGCGCTGATCGGCTACGACCTCGAGGAAGATCGACGGCGCCACACCGTCACCGATGCGGGCATCGTCGTCGTCACGACCGACGATGAGCCGCTCATCGGGCCGCTCGGCGAAGAGGCGCTTCGCTTCGAGGCGGACGCAGACCGCAGGGGCGGAGCGTAAAGGACCCTCTTGTGAAGATCACCAGCGTACACGCGCGCGAAATTCTCGACTCGCGCGGCAATCCGACGGTGGAAGTCGACGTCACGCTCGACGGCGGCGCATTCGGCCGCGCGGCCGTGCCGTCGGGCGCGTCGACGGGCGAGCGCGAAGCGCTCGAGCTGCGCGACGGCGATGCCACGCGCTACAACGGCAAGGGCGTGCGGAAAGCCGTTGGCAACGTCAACCGCGTCATCGCGAAGTCGATCAGCAATCGCGACCTCGACCAGCGCGCGCTCGACCAGGCGATGATCGCGCTCGACGGCACGACGACGAAGAGCGAGCTCGGCGCCAATGCAATTCTCGGCGTGTCGATGGCCGCCGCGCGCGCCGAGGCTGCCGCGAAGCGCGTTCCGCTGTACCGCCATCTCGGGACGTTGTACGGCAACGACCGCTTCACGCTGCCGGTGCCCATGATGAACATCCTCAACGGCGGCGCGCACGCGGACACGAGCGTTGATGTCCAGGAATTCATGGTCATGCCGGTCGGCGCCGGATCGTTTGCCGAAGCCCTTCGCGCCGGCGCGGAAATCTTTCATGCGCTGCGCGGCATTCTCAAAGCGCGCGGCCAGTCCACCGGCGTCGGCGACGAAGGCGGCTTCGCGCCGAATCTGAAGTCCAATCGCGAGGCCATCGAGGTCGTGCTCGAAGCCATCGGCAAAGCCGACATGCGCGCCGGACAGGACGTGTACATCGCGCTCGATGTCGCGTCGAGTGAGTTGTGGATGAGGAATGGCGGCCGCGGGCGGTATGTCTTCAAGAAATCCGGCGAGCCCGATCGCACGTCAGACGAGATGATTCAGCTCTACGAGGACTGGGTTCGGCAGTACCCGATCGTCTCGATCGAAGACGGACTTGCCGAGGGCGATTGGTCCGGCTGGCGCACCTTGACGTCAAGGCTCGGCTCGCGCGTGCAGCTGGTCGGGGACGACGTGTTCGTGACGAATCCTGAGATCCTGAAGCGAGGCATTGCCGACGGCATCGGCAACGCGCTGCTGGTGAAGCTGAACCAGGTCGGTACGGTCACCGAAACGCTCGACGCCGTGCGCATGGCGAGCGATGCGGGCTACGCATCCGTCGTCTCGCATCGTTCCGGCGAAACCGAGGACTCGACGATCGCCGACCTCGCCGTCGGCACGGGGGCGGGACAGATCAAAACCGGCTCCGCCAGCCGGACCGACCGCATCTGCAAATACAATCAGCTGCTGCGCATTGAAGAAGAGCTCGGCGGCGCGGCAAAGTTCGCCGGACGCTCGGCGATCCGGGCGCTGTCCAGATGATCACACTCGTTCTGCTCCGCCACGGCGAAAGCACCTGGAACAAGGAAAACCGGTTCACCGGCTGGACCGACGTCGATTTGTCCGACCGCGGCCGTGAAGAAGCCACGGCGGCGGGCCGGCTGCTGAAAGACGGCGGCTATACGTTTGATCTGGCGTATACGTCCGTCCTGAAGCGCGCGATTCGCACGCTGTGGATGACGCTCGACGAACTCGATCTGCTGTGGATCCCCGTCACGAAAGACTGGCGGCTGAACGAGCGGCACTACGGAGCGCTGCAGGGCCTGAACAAATCGGAAACCGCCGCGAAGCACGGCGACGCCCAGATCAAAATCTGGCGGCGCAGCTACGCCGTCCCGCCGCCCGCCCTCACGCCAGACGACGACCGGCATCCCTCGCGTGATCCGCGGTACGCGAACCTCGATCCCCGGACACTCCCGCTGACCGAATCGCTGAAAGACACCGTCGAGCGATTCCTTCCGTACTGGCACGAGTCCATTGCGCCCGCCATCCGATCCGGGAAGCGCGTGATCATCGCTGCCCACGGCAACAGCCTGCGAGCGCTCGTGAAGTACCTGGATGATGTCTCGGAAGCCGAGATTGTCGAACTGAACATTCCGACCGGCATTCCGCTGGTGTACGAGTTGAACGACGACCTGAGCCCGATTCGCCACTACTACCTGGGCGATCCCGCCGCCGCCGCCGCCGCGGCGGTCCGCGTCGCCAATCAGGCCAAAGGCACAGCGTAAAACGACACACGCAAAACGAAAAAGGGCCGGCCCGCTTTCGCGAACCAGCCCCCTGGTCTCGTTTTCCGTTTTCCGTTACGTCCCGTTACTCGACTGGCTCGGCGGTTTCATCGGCGGCAATGCGCAGCGAGCGCAGGAATCGCCGATCGTTCGCGGTGACCTCGAAGTTTCTGCGAGGCTGCTGGACCATGGCGCCGGCAGCTCGCGCAGGCGCCGCCACTTTCGCAAGCGCGCCCGTTTGCGACCGGCTGACAAAACCCACGACAGCTTCGAGCGTCAGTTTCATCTCAAACCCCGCGGCGCGCGCCTTCTCGCGGCACGCTTCCACCTGAGGATTCTCGGCGACTGCGGCGGCAATCGCGTCGGCCAGCTCTCGCGCGAACCGGTTGACGACGTCGTCCATCCTCGTTTCCCTCCCTACGCCGCCGGGCCGGGTTCCGCGGCGCTTCCCGATCGACTTGCACCAGGGCGATGAGTAGAGATCGGGCGCGTCTGATTCATCTGATGTCGGAAAATTTCTGAGGTACGGTGAGTGTAGCACGCCACCGCGAACTGTCAAGGCACGGACAGTCACGCTCAGCTACAATTTGTCAGGCACGGCGATGAGCACCTATACGCCGCAGAGTCTCGCGGGATGGAACGCGACGGACGAGCTCGGCGAGCCGGGCGAGTTTCCGTTTACACGCGGTATTCATCCGACGATGTACCGCAGCCGGCTATGGACGATGCGGCAGTACGCCGGCTTCGGCACGGCCGCTGAATCCAACGCGCGCTACCGGTACCTCCTCGCGAACGGCGTCAGCGGCTTGAGCGTCGCGTTCGACCTGCCGACGCAGATGGGCTACGACTCGGATCATCCGCTGGCCTCGGGAGAAGTCGGGCGCGTCGGCGTCGCTATCGATTCGATCGACGACATGACGGCGCTCTTCGACGGCCTCCCGCTCGATCGCGTCTCGACCTCGATGACGATCAACGCGACGGCGATCATCCTGCTGGCGCTGTACGTCGCGGCCGCGAAGCGTCAGGGCACGGCCCCGGCCACGCTCTCGGGCACGGTGCAGAACGACATCCTCAAGGAATATGTCGCGCGCGGCACGTATATCTATCCGCCGCGTCCCTCGCTCCGCATCGTCACCGACATCTTCGCGTTCTGCGAACGCGAGCTGCCGAACTGGAACACGATCTCGATCAGCGGCTATCACATCCGTGAAGCCGGGTCGACTGCGGTACAGGAAGTCGCGTTCACGTTCGCCCACGGCATCGCGTACGTGCAGGCGGCGATCGATCGCGGCCTCGACGTCAACGAATTCGGCCAGCGGGTGTCGTTTTTCTTCAGCGCGCACAACCGGTTCCTCGAGGAAATCGCGAAGTTCCGGGCCGCGCGCCGCTTGTGGGCGCGCATCATGCGCGACCGCTTTCATGCGACACATCCGCGGGCGCAGCAGCTGCGGTTTCATACGCAGACGGCCGGCAGCACGCTGACGGCGCAGCAACCCGACAACAACATCGTCCGCGTCACGCTGCAGGCCCTGGCGGCCGTGCTTGGCGGCACGCAGTCGCTGCACTGCAACGGACGCGATGAGGCGCTCGCGCTCCCGACGGAAGAATCGGCGCGGATTGCGCTTCGCACGCAGCAGGTCATCGCCGCGGAAACCGGCATCACGGGCGCGGTCGATCCCGTGGCCGGATCGTATGCCATCGAATCGCTGACCAACGACATCGAACGCGGAGCGACGGCCCTCCTCGATCGCATCGAGTCGCTCGGCGGCACGCTCGCGGCCATCGAAAGCGGATTCATCCAGCGCGAGATCCAGGACTCGGCGTACCGGGCGCAGCAGGCCATTGACTCTGGCGACACCGTTGTCGTCGGTATGAATCGCTTCGCCGACGCGGAGGCGCGGTCGGTGCCGACCTTCAACGTCGATCCGGACGTCGAACGCCGGCAGATCGAGCGGGTGCGGGCGATGCGCGCGAGCCGCAGTGCGGCCGCGTGGAAAGCCGCGGTCGACGGCGTCGAAGAGGCGGCCAGGAGCGGCCGCAACCTGGTGCCGCCGATCGTCAGCGCCGTCGAAGCGTACGCGACGGTCGGCGAGATCGCCGACGCCATGCGCGCCGTCTTCGGCGCCTACCAGGAAACGGTCACCGTCTGATGGAGCCGCTTCTCCGTGTCGATCACCTGACGACCGTCTTCGACCTGCCGTCTGGCGCGGTGCCCGCGGTCAACGACGTCAGCTTCGAAATCCGGCAGGGCGAAACGCTCGGCGTCGTCGGCGAATCGGGCAGCGGCAAGTCGGTCACGGCATTTTCGATCATGCGCCTGGTGCAGTCGCCGGGCCGCATCGCCGGCGGCGCGATTTCCTTCAAGGGACGCAACCTGCTCGATCTGTCCGAGCGTGAGATGCAGAGCGTCCGCGGCGCCGAGATCTCGCTGATCTTCCAGGAGCCGATGACGGCGCTCAACCCCGTGTTCACGATCGGCGACCAGCTTCGCGAAACGCTGCTCGTGCACGGCAAAGCGGGCCGGCGCGACGCCGCCGCGCGCGCCGTCGAGCTGCTGCAGGCCGTACGGATTCCGGACGCCGCTGCCCGGGTCAACGACTACCCGCATCAGTTGTCGGGCGGCATGCGCCAGCGGGTGCTCATCGCCATGGCGCTCGCGTGCAAACCCGCGCTGGTCATCGCCGACGAGCCGACGACGGCCCTCGACGTCACCATCCAGGCGCAGATTCTCGATTTGCTGCGGGAGATGAAGGCGGCGTTCAATCTGTCGCTGATGCTCATCACTCACGATCTCGGCGTCATCGCGGAAACCGCGGATCGCGTCGCCGTCATGTACGCCGGGCGCATCGTCGAACAGGGCGCCGTGCGCGAGGTGTTCCGGCAGCCGCAACATCCGTATACGCGCGGCCTGCTGGCGTCGATGCCCGGCGGCGACCGCGGCACGCGTCTTCGCGCCATCGAGGGAACGGTCCCGATGCTCGGCGCCCTCCCGCAGGGATGCGCCTTCAATCCGCGCTGCCCTGATCGCTTCGATCCGTGCACGGGCACTCCGCCCGACGACTACGTGACGGGCGCCGGTCACACCGCGAAGTGCTATCTCCATGCCGCTCGTTGAAGTCTCGCGGCTCGTCAAGCACTTCGTCCGCGACGCCGGCGTCTTTCGCAAAGGCACGCTCGTCACAGCCGTCGACGACATCAGCTTTTCCATAGACGCCGGCGAAACGTTCGGGCTGGTCGGCGAGTCGGGAAGCGGCAAGACCACCGCGGGACGATGCCTGCTCCGGCTGGTCGAGCCGACGTCAGGCTCCGTGCGGTTCCGCGGCGAAGACGTCCTGGGCTTTTCGCGCGGCCGCCTGCGCGAAGCACGCCGCGACATGCAGATTGTTTTTCAGGATCCGTACTCCTCGCTCAACCCCAGGATGCGCGCGCGCCAGATTGTCGAAGAACCCTTGATCATTCACGGCATCGGCGATCGCGCGGCCCGGAAGGCGCGCGTGCGCGAGCTGTTCGCGCTCGTGGGTCTCGACGTTGCGCACCTCGAACGATTTCCCCACGAATTCAGCGGAGGACAGCGCCAGCGGATCGGCCTGGCGCGAGCGCTCGCGCTCAACCCGTCATTTCTCGTGCTTGACGAGCCGGTGTCCTCGCTCGACGTGTCCGTGCAGGCGCAGGTCGTGAACCTGCTGATGGATCTGCAGACGCAGCTGTCGCTGACCTACCTGTTCATCGCGCACGATTTGCGGCTGGTCGAACATATCTGCGCACGTGTTGCGGTGATGTACCTGGGCAAGATCGTCGAGATGGCGCCGACCGCCTCGCTCTTCGCGTCGCCCGCGCATCCGTATACTCGCGCGCTGCTGTCAGCGATTCCTGTTCCGGATCCCGATGCGCCGCGCCATCGGATCGTCCTCGATCCGACGCAGTTCAATCGCGACGCGGTACTCAGAGAAGTTTCGACTGGTCACCTGGCCGCCGTTTAGGCAGCGCGGCGCACGTCATTCTCGACCTGTCCGTCGCGAATGTAGATCGTGCGATACGCGTATGCGGCGACGTCGGCTTCGTGCGTGACGAGGACGATCGTATTGCCCGCTTTGTGCAGCCGTTCGAAGAGGCCCATGATTTCGAGGCCGGTCTTCGAGTCGAGGTTGCCGGTGGGCTCGTCGGCGAGAAGAATGGACGGGTTGTTGACGAGCGCGCGCGCGACGGCGACGCGCTGGCGCTGGCCGCCCGAGAGCTCGTTCGGGCGGTGGGTCATCCGATCGGTCAGTTCGACCTTCGCCAGCGCCGTCTTCGCGCGCTCCTGGCGATCTTTGGCCGGCACGCCGGCGTACACCAGCGGCAGCTCGACGTTATGGAGCGCGGTTGCACGCGGCAGCAGGTTGAACGTCTGAAAGACAAAGCCGATTTCTTCGTTGCGGACGCGGGCCAGCTCGTTGTCGTTCATCTGGCTGACCTGCTTGCCATTCAGAAGGTACGAACCCTTGGAGGGCGTATCGAGGCAGCCGATCAGGTTCATCAGCGTCGATTTGCCGGAGCCGGACGGTCCCATGATGGCGACGTATTCACCCCGCTCGATCGCGATGGAGACGCCGCGAAGCGCGTGAATCTCTTCCGACCCCATCACGTAGGTCTTCCAGAGATCGACGGTTTCAATCAGAGCCATAGTGTCCTCAGACGTCCGGCCGCGACCCTAGGTTCCGCTTTTGAGCTTCGCAAGGAGGCTCTTGGCGACGTCGGGCGCGTCGGTCGGCATGTGGGCCGCCCAGTCCCGCGCATCAACGGGAATCAGCGTCACTTTGCTGCGGCTCCTCTTGCGCTGGTCGGCAATGGCCGTCGCCAGCTCGCGCGCGGGCGCGAGTGAGGAACCCAGGAGAAAGACACACACGTCTTCACTGGTCCACTTGCCGGCGTCAGTCCACGTGTCGGCGACCGCCTGACCGTCGACGCGAGTCAGAAACCGGCCAAGCAGCCGCGGGTTCTTGTTCCTGCTCATGAACTTCGCCTTGGGCACGAACGCGAATTCGAATCCGCGCAATTGCAGCTCGTCGTACCCGCCGCCGACCGCGCTCACCGCGTTCCGGAACCGGCTCAGCGTCGCCTTCCGCATGTACTCGTCGCGTACGGCGCGCTCCTGCTTGAAACTTCCAGTATCAGGCTTGCCGGCCTGACCGGGTGGACGCGGATGAGCCGCGCCTCCCTCGGCTTTCGGCGGTTCGGCCGCCGGTTGCTCCACGGGCGGTGACGCCGCGGGGGCCGTACTCGGCGGCGCCGGCCCGGGCGCCGCTCCGAGCATCCGATCATAGTCGGCGCGGCGTCCTGGATCGGAAAGGATCCGGTACGCCTCGGTCAGCTCGGCGGCGCGATCCGCCGCCATGTCCTGAAATTCCTTGCCGAGATGCTGGACTTTGTCAGGGTGATAGCGCGCAATCAGCCCGCGAAACGATTTCTTGATCTCCTCGGCGCTGGCAGTCGGCGGGAGTTCGAGATGGTCGTAATGAGTCTTGTGCACCACGGTGACGGACGACCTCGAACGTTACTTCTTGAACTCGGCGACGTTGGCGGCGGGAAGCTGCCGGGGCGCGTCGGCCGCGAGCTCGCGCTGCCGCAGACGCTTGCCGACGGCTTTCGTTTCGGTGCTCTTCGCGCAGTACGGGCAGAAATTCCAGCCGGGCTGCAGCGCGCGTCCGCAGTGCGGACATCCTCCGCCCTGACGCTTGCCGCACTGCGGGCACGCGACGAAATCGATGCCGACCGCCGCGCCGCAGGTCGTGCAGAGCGTGCGCACTTCGCGGACTTCGGTCACGACGCGCAGCAGCTCTTCAGGCGTCGTGGTGCCGCTCTTCACTTTCGCGAGCCCGTCCTCACCGAGCGTGATCATGCCGCTCGCGACGGCCGAGTCCCGGACCTGCGCTTCCGATCCGCGGGCCGAAATCACACGGCGGAGCTTGTCGGTGACGCGCATGACTTCGTAGATGCCGACACGGCCGCGATAGCCCGTGTGATTGCACTGATCGCAGCCGACGGACTTGTAGAACGGAATCGCCGCCGCCTCGTTCTCGGGAATGTTGAGCGCCCGCAGGGTTTCTGCCGGCGGCGTGTACTGGCGCCGGCAGTTGACGCACAGCCGCCGCACGAGCCGCTGCGCGACGACGCCGATGAGCGCGCCGGCGATGACGTACGGCTCGGTGCCGATGTCCATCAACCGCGTCACGACCGAGGGCGCATCGTCCGTGTGAAGCGTGGAGAGTACGAGATGGCCCGTCTGCGCGGCCTGCATCGCGATCTTCGCGGTCTCGGCGTCGCGGATTTCGCCGACGAGGATGACGTCCGGATCCTGCCGCAGAATCGATCGCAGCGCACTGGCGAACGTCAGCTTGATCTTCTCGTTGATCTGCGTCTGGTTGACGCCGGGGATCTGATACTCGATCGGATCTTCAATCGTGATGATGTTCGTCTTTTCCGACCGCACCGCCGACAGTGCCGAGCTCAGCGTCGTCGACTTGCCGCTGCCCGTCGGGCCGACGACGAGGATCATGCCGTGCTGATGGCGCAGGAAATAGTGCATCTCCTCCATCGCCGTGGCCGACATGCCGATCTCCTCGAGTGCCGGCGCGCCCTTGCGCTGATCGAGGATGCGCATGACGACTTTCTCGCCGAACAGCGTGCGCAGCGTCGAGACACGGAAGTCCACGTCGCTGCCGTCATCGGCCTGTGACCGCAGGCGTCCGTCCTGCGGCAGCCGCTTCTCGGCGATGTCCATTCCCGCCATGATCTTCAGGCGCGCGATGAGCCCTTCGTGGACCCACTTCGGCAGGTCCATCACTTCTTTGAGCATGCCGTCGAGACGATGGCGGATGAGGACGCCTTTTTCCATCGGCTCGACGTGAATGTCGCTCGCCCGGCTCTTGATGGCGCTCTTCACGACGAGGTCGACGAGGTCGATGATCGGCGCGGCCTCGCTGCGTTCCTTGAGGCCGGCGACCGGCTCGAAGATTTCCTCTTCGACGCGGCGCGCGAGCGCGGTCTCGCCGAACGGGCTGTCGCTTCGCTGGCCGCGCCCCGGCCGCGACGCCGGGATCGGCGCCAGACCGGACGGCGCCTGATCCGCACGGATCAGCGCTTTGTCGGGATACCCCGTCTGGATCGCTTCGAGGATGTCGCCGCGGGTCGCCACGACCTGCTTGATGCGGTAGCCGGTCTGGAACTCGAGATCCTGCACGAGGCTGAACAGCAGCGGATCGGACATCCCGACCGTCAGGAGATTCTTCTCCAGGCTCACCGCGATGCACACGCGCTTCAGCGAAACTTCCTTGGGAATCAGGACGACGGCCGTCGGATCGGGCGGGTTCTCGGCGAGGTTGATGTAGGGGAACCCCAGCTGAAACGCGAGGGCCTTCGCAATCTGCTTTTCGGTCGCGAGGTTCATACGTACGAGCACGACGCCCACACGCTCACCGGTGCGCTTGTGTTCCGCCAGAGCCGTCTGCAGATCGTCCTCAGTAATGAGGCCGGCCTGGATCAGGCACTCGCCAATCTTCTTCCGCACTCAGTACCTCTAAATAGCCGTCTTCAAAGCAGAAAGACGATTTTACGGACCGCTTGCCCGCTCACGCAATACAAAACTACCTGCCCGAACCTTCCAGGGTCAGCCGTCGCAGCCGGCCCTGGCGATCGCGAAAAAGCACCGAATTTGGCGTGATTTCAACCACCCGGGCTCCCCGGACGTCGTCGCCCACCTGGACAATCCGGCCGTCGATGATGGCCAGCTTCCGGTCGGCCCCGTAGAGGATTGTCCCCAGGCTTCCCTCGAACGGGAGAGGCACCTCTTCGGGGGGCGGCCTGCGTACTGGCGGCGGCGCGGGAGTCGCCTCTGGCACGAATGACGTTTGCGGCTCACGCGGCGGAGCGGGCTGGGCCGGCTCCGGCACCGGCGTCAGAACGACCGGAGGCGGCAACGCAGGGACCCTCACCGGCGGCGCTGGCGGCAAGGCCGGCCGCGGCACGGGCGGCGTCGCCGTTGCCACAGGCGCCGGTGACGCTGCTGCCGGCGGTCTGGCAACAACCTGAGCCGGCGCAGGGGCTGGCGCAGGAGCGGAAGGTGTTGGCTGGGCCACGGGCGCAGGCTGGGGCGGACTTGCCGGCACCGGACGCACGCGCCGCGGCACGGGCGCGGTGGCGGAAGGCTTCCCCGCCGGCTTCGACGGCTCGAGTAACGCGCTTCGCTGAATCCGCCATGCGATGCCAAGGCCCGTCGCCACGCCCGCGACGACGGCCGCGCGCGTCAACACGGTCTTCACCAGGCGGCGCCGCCGTTCGCGCAGGAAGTTAATCGGCGCGTTCCAATCGGCCGCCGCGGCCCACGCGAGACGGCTCTCGGCCACGACATCGCGAAAATCGTCGGAGGGCAACTGGTCGGCGTCGATGCCGAACAGCGAATCGAGCGGCTCGACCTCGACGTCGAGGCGCGCCGTCAGGGCGAGCGTCATGCTCCGCAGCTCCGGCAGTCCGCCGCACACGCACACCTGCGCCACCGCGCTTGGACGCGCACCGCAGTCGCCAAAGAACTCCTCGAGCGCCGCGCCCAGCCGCTCCAACACGTCATCGCGAGACCGCACCTGCCGCTGCCCATCCTGATAGCCCCACTCCAGCTCGCGCGCGGCGATCAGCGCGCCTTCACGAACAAGCGCAATCGCCGTCGTCGTTTCTTCGAGCGCCACGTACGCCTCGACCATCCCCGGCGCCGTCAGCCGCCGGCGCAGACGCGCCAGCGACATGAGCGCCAGGGCGGGCGTGACGATCGAGCGCACCCGCAACCCCGCGGACGTCAGCGGCCGCACGGCCGCCGCAACGTCGCTCGTACGCGCCAGCGCGATGACCACGGGGCGCCGCCGGCCGTCTTTTCCCGTGTCGGCCGGCGCGATGTCCGCGAGCATCTGCCGTGTATCCACGCCCGCCTGGCGCGCCGCGTTCACCGCTTCGCGCCGCATCCGCTGATACGAACCCACCGTGACGACCGCCTGGCGGTGATCGCCGTGCAATCCCCACATGACCACAGCAACGGGCTGGCGGCGGTAAGGCGCAAGCGTCACTTCGTCCGGGCCCGGCGTGCGCGTGAAGGCGCGCACGATCGTCTCGGCGTCTTCGGCGGGGCCGGGGCGGTCGATCTGAACGACGCGGCACGCGGCCGGGGAGATCTCGATGCCGATACGGGCGGGCTTTCGGGCGCCTCCCACCCGCGTCATGAACACTTCCCGCCTGTTTTTCGGATGGAAGCCAGGATGGCGGTAGGCCGGGGCCGCTTGCGTCCGTCACGCCATTCTGTGAACATGTCCCTCATCCCGGGCATGGATGCTTCAGAGGCGACCTTCGGCGACGAAACGGGCAAGCTCCAGGACGATCTCCGCCAGCAGATTGGGGCGACGCTCGTCGAGCAGGTGGAACTCATCACAGCCGACACGGTCGCGATTTTCCCATATAGCGGCAGCGAGGAGCTCGACACCGAGTACTGCCACCGCATCGGCCGGCTGCTGACGCAGCTGCTCGCCTTCGCCATCCGTGACGGCCATCTCGACGTGCGCAGCGCCTTCATCAGCGACCTGTACCGCGCCGGCGGCGAGCGTTCGCTCCCGGTCGAACGGCTGTTCACGTTCGCGTATCTCACGGAACGGACGGCGCTCGACGAGCTGGCGCTCAGCGACACCATCGGCGCCACCAGCGAACCGTGGCCGATCGTCGCCCAGCTCGTCCGGCGGGGCTCATTTGACGTCCTCGCGGCCTATACCGACCGCGTGCAGCTCGAGCCCGTCGCGAGCACGATGACCGACCACCTGACGACGCTCTATTCCCGCGTGCTCTTCGATGCGGTGCTGGCAAAGGAAGTCGACAAGGCCGGCCGGTTCGGCTATGCGATGTCGATCATCATGTTCGACGTCGACCGGCTGTCCGCCATCAACGAGGATTTCGGCTACGGCGTCGGCGACAAAGTCCTCGAGCGGCTGGGAATTCTGATGCGGACGTACTTCCGGCAGCACGATTGGGTCGCGCGCTATTCGGAAGATGTGATGGTCGTCCTGCTCGCGCAGACCGATCCCGCCAGGGCGATCGAACTGGCCGAGCGTGTGCGGCACACGGTTGAAGAGCGCCTCTGGTTCACCGACCATCGCACCGATCGCCACGTGCCGGTCACCGTCAGCGCGGCCGTCGTCAACGTGCCGGTGTCGCTCGGCGATGTCATCGATCCCGAGCGGCTCCTCCAGATCGGCGAAGCGGCGGTCGAACGCGCCAAGAGCAACGGCCGCAACCGCGTCGAGACCGTGGACGGGTCGCCCGCCATCCAGGCCCGCCTGCCGAACTTCTAGACCCTAGTCTCTCGATCCCCTAGCCCCCGTACTCTTCTTCATAGTTCGCCTTCAGCTTCGCGACCACTCCGGGATCGGCCAGCGTCGTCGTATCTCCGAGGGCTTTGCCTTCGGCGATGTCGCGCAACAGACGCCGCATAATCTTCCCCGACCGCGTCTTCGGCAGGTCCGCCGTGAAGAGAATGTCGTCCGGCCGCGCAATCGCGCCGATTTTCTTGACGACGTGCGCCTTGAGATCGTCGACAAGCTCCTTGGAACCCAGCCGCGCGTTCGCGCCTTCCTTGAGCGTGACGAATGCCGCGATGGCCTGGCCCTTGATCTCGTGCGCCCTGCCGACGACGGCCGCTTCAGCGACGCTCGGGTGATCGACCAAGGCGCTTTCGACTTCCATCGTGCCGATGCGGTGCCCCGCGACGTTGATCACGTCATCGACTCGACCGAGCAGCCAGAAATATCCGTCGGCGTCGCGCTTGGCGCCGTCGCCGGTGACATAGACGCCAGTGCCCCATTTGTTCCAGTACTGACGGACGTACCGATCGGGATCGCCGTAGATGCCGCGTAACATCGACGGCCACGGCTTCGTGATGGCGAGCAGGCCGCCGCCGACGTCAACCGTGTCGCCGCGCTCGTTGCGGATTTCCGCGCTGATGCCCGGAAACGGCTTCGTTGCCGATCCCGGTTTCAACGTCGTCAACCCGGGCAGGGGCGTGATCATGATCGCGCCGGTTTCGGTCTGCCACCACGTGTCGACAACCGGACAGCGCCCGCCGCCGATGACCGCGTGATACCAGACCCATGCTTCCGGATTGATCGGCTCGCCGACCGAGCCGAGCAGGCGCAGCGACGACAAGTCGTGCCGCTTCGGCCAGTCGGCGCCCCAGCGCATGAACGCGCGAATCGCCGTCGGCGCCGTGTAGAACACCGTCACGCCGTAATGCTGAATCAGCGACCAGAACCGGTCCTTCTGCGGCCAGTCGGGTGCGCCTTCATACATGACGACGGTCGCGCCGTTCGCCAGCGGTCCGTAGACGACGTAGCTGTGGCCCGTCACCCATCCGAGATCGGCGGTACACCAGAACACGTCGTCGTCGCGGAGGTCGAACACGAGTTTGGTCGTGGCGTAGGTCCCGACCAGGTACCCGCCGGTCGTGTGGACGATGCCCTTGGGTTTTCCCGTGGTGCCGGACGTATAGAGGATGTAGAGCATGTCCTCGGCGTCCATCGGCTCAGGCGGGCAAACGGGCGACGCCGATGCCATGAGCTCGTGGTACCAGTGATCGCGGCCGGCCTGCATCGTGACCGGAATCGAGCTGCCGCCGCCGCGCTGATACACGATCACGTGCTCGATGGAGCTCGTGCCGGCGACCGCCTCGTCGGCGACCTGTTTCAACTGGACGATGCCGCCGCGGCGGTAGCCGCCGTCCGCGGTGATCAGCAGCCGCGCCTGTGCGTCGTGGATCCGATCGCGGAGTGACTCGGCGCTGAAGCCGCCGAAGACCACGCTGTGCACGGCGCCGATGCGCGCGCAGGCGAGCATCGCGATCGCGAGTTCGGGCACGAGCGGCATGTAGATGGCGATGCGATCGCCCTTCTTCGTGCCGAGCGACTTGAGCACGTTCGCGAACTTCGAGACCTCGCGCTGCAGGTCGAAGTACGTCAGCGTCCGCCGATCGCCCGGCTCGCCTTCCCAGATGATGGCCGCCTTGTTGCGGCGGCCGCTGCGCACGTGGCGGTCGACGCAGTTGACGCTGGCGTTGAGCTGTCCGCCGACGAACCACTTCGCATGCGGCGGCTGCCAGTCGAGCACCTGCGTCCACGGCCGCGACCACTCGAGCTCTCCGGCCAGCCGCGCCCAGTGGCCCTCCGGATCGTTTGCCGCGTCGGCGTACACACGTTCGTCGCGGGCAACGGCATTGGCGCGAAATTCTGCGGAAGGCGCGAAGCTTCGATCTTCGCGAAGGAGGTCGGCAATCTCGGCATGTTGCTGGTCGGCCATGCCGGGAATCTTACTTCAGCCGGTCAGCGCGGCAAGGCGCGCGCGCACGGGCGCCACGAGCTCGCCATGCGTGACCGATCCGTATTTCAGGAACGCGCGATAGTGTTCGACCGCTGACGCGCGATCGCCGCTTTCGTCCGCGACCACGGCCAGGTTGTAGTGCGATCCCGCGCTTCGCGGATCGATGGCAACCGCCCGTCTGAGCAGATCGCGCGCTTCGGTCGGGCGTCCCGCGGCCTTCTGCACGAGGGCCAGGTTCACGACCGACTCGACGTTGCGCGCGTCCACCGACAGCGCCATGCGAAATTCCGCCGCAGCGTCCGCGGCGCGGTTCGATCGCATGTAGGCGACGCCAAGATTGTTATGCGCGCGCACGTACTTCGGATCGATGGCGATGGCCCGCTGATACTCCCTGATCGCGTCGTCGAGACGGCCCTGTTCCTGATCGATCAACCCGACGTTGTTGTGCACTTCGGCGCTGTTGTCGTTCTGCGCGAGGAGCGCGCGATAGTGCGTCAGCGCTTCCTCGTAGTTCGCGATGCGCTGGTTGTAGAGCGCAAGCGCGAAATGATTGGGCCCCACGGGCTGCGGCGACGGCACGCTGACGACAGCCGGCGCGGGCGGCGGTTCTGGCGCCCGCGCGGGGGCCGGCGCTCGACGCCGCGGTGCGGCAACGGGTGCGGGCGGTTCTTCGGCGCGGGCGGCAAGCGCCGGGGGCGGCTCGATCCTTCGCGGCACCGCCGGCGCGGGCGTGGTGGCTGGAGGACGAGGCGCGTCGATGGCCCGAGGCGCGGCCGGACGCGGCGGCACGACATCGGGCGGCGGCGTGTTGTTTCGCGCGACACGTGACGGCGGCGGCGCCGGTGCGGGCTTCGGCGCCTCGGCGACGGGCGCCGGCGAGGGGATCGCCGTCGAGACCGCCGGCGGCGACGCACGCGGCGCGGCGACGGGGGCCGCCGGCGGCGGACTTGGCGGTGTCTGCGCCGTTGCCGGGGCCGTGACCGGAGCCATTGCCGGAGCCGCGGCCGGTACCCGCACGGGAGGCTGCGCCGCGACCCGTCGCGGCACCGGGTCGGGCGGCGCGAAAAAGGCGATGAGCAGCGACAGACCGACGAAGCCAATCGCCACGGCGGCGCCGCTGTAAACGAGCAGCATCTTCACCGAGAGGCCGCGCTTGCGGGGACGCTGTCGCGGATAGCCGAGCGTCGCGAGCACGGAATCGGAGCGCGCCTCAGCGCGAGGGCTCTCGTCCTCTTTCGGCGTGTTGCGTCTCAGCGCGTCGAGAATCAGGCTCACGGATTCATTCCCGCTCGACGAAGCACGATATCAGGCTCGCCCGGGCCTGTCACCGCCGCGGGTGCCGCGCCGGGGCCGCCGGCCGTGTTCGCGGCGACGACTTGCGCGTCAATCGACGGGGCGGCCGCCTTCAGGCGTTCGGCGTCCGCTCGAGCCGTCGCATCGTCCGCGTACGCGCCGGCGAGCACGCGCTGCCAGCGTCCGCCGGACGCCGAATCGATCGGCGCGTAGTAGACGTGCAGGCCCGAGGCTTCGAGCCATTCGGTTGTCGATCGGATGTCCGTCGCCGACTGCGGATTCGCGAGCGGATACGCGCCGACGAGAATCGTGTAGGGCGTCGCCGGCGGCAGCGCGCGATCGACCGCGGCCGCCGGCATCGGGGCCGGCGCGGCGGCGACGCGCGCGGACGGTTGTGCGGCGGTCAGCACGTATCGCTCGTACAGAAACGCGGTGACGCCGACCGCCATCGCGCACGCGAGCAACACGACGGCCGCGCTCGCGAGCAGCTGCGCGCGCCGCGCGAACCAGTTCCACCCGCTCGGTGTCTTCATCGACCTCTGAACGTCGAGGCTGTCGGCGGCTTCGTCCACCATCTCCGCGGAAATTCGATTCGACCGCCCGGCGAAGCCCGCCAGCAGCGCGCGATCGCAAATCAAATTGATCAGGCGGGGAATGCCGCTCGACAGGCGATGAATCTTCTCGACGGCCTTCGTGGAAAACCTGACCTCGCCCGATCCCCCGGCGATCGTCAGACGATGGGCGATGTACGACGCCACGCCCTCCTCGTCGAGCGGATCGAGCTGGTAGCGGATCGACACGCGCTGATCGAGCTGGCGCATCTCGGGCGACCGCAGCAGCGGAAGCAGGTTGAGCTGCCCGACGAGAATGATCTGGAGCAGCTTCTCTTTGTCCGTCTCGAGGTTCGACAGGATGCGAATCTGCTCGAGCACCGACACGGGCAGGTTCTGCGCTTCGTCGATAATCAGCACCGCGCTCGCCTTGAGGGGGATCAGCCCGAGCAGAAACTCGTACAGCGTGTCGATGAGCTCCTGCTTCGTGACGTGGGCGAGCCGGCCGCGCTTGACGTCCTCGCGCGAGATGACGCCGAAATCCTGCAGGATCCGCTTGAGCAGATCCTCTTCCGACATGAACGGGTTGAGCACCAGCGCCGTGAACGTGTTGCGATCGATGTCCTCAAGCAGCGCGCGGCACAGCGTCGTCTTCCCCGTGCCGATGTCTCCGGTGACGACGACGAAGCCTTCGCGCCGTCGGATGGCGTACTGGAGCAGCTCGAAGGCGTTCGCATGCGACGGGCTCCGGTAGAGAAACTTCGGATCCGGCGTCAGGCTGAACGGCTTCTCGTGGAGTCCGTAATAGCGCTCGTACATATATTGGTTACGGCAGCGGCACGATTCTCGGCGTCAGCAGGACGACGAGCTCGACGTGTTTCTTGGTGACGACGGTGGCGCGGCCGAACCAGCCGCCCGTGATCCCGACACTCTTCCGTTCGCGCGTCTCACGGTCGCGTCCGAGCCCGGCGATGACGATCGTCTCGCCGTCGGCGACGCGCGCGACCATATCGGACGAGAGCGCCTGAGCCGCGAGGATCGGACTGAGGCTGAGCGTGATAATCGAATCGGGCGAAATCTGCGGCGTCACGCTGAGCGTGATCGCATCGGTCCTGACGATGCCCGGCTCGTTGTTGAGCATGGACAGCCGCGGGCTGGCGAGCGTCGTCACGGTGCCCTGCGCGTTCAGCGCGGCCATGACCTTGTCGAAGTCGCGCGCCAGGCGCAGCGCGCTCCAGTCGAGCGTGACGGCCTTGTCGTCGCTCAGCTCGACTTCGAGCACCCGCGCCTCGATCTGCACCTGACGCTGCACGCGATCCTGCACCGCGTCGAGATAGACGCCGACGCGATCGAGCCGCTCGCGGAAGTCCGTCACCTGCACGAGCCCGGCTTTGCGATCGACGTTGAACGTGCCCTTGTCGGACAGAATCGTGGGAATGCCTTTCGCGATGTCGGCGAAGACATCGGTCTTCGCCGACGTGGTGACGCGGGCAGAACTTCCGCCGGCCGCGTCGCTGCCGACGCTGGTGCTGCCGACGCGCTCGGCGGCGAGAAAGCTGACGTCGTACAGGCGCGTTTCCGATTCGCGCTTGAACACGCGGATGAACCCGCCGTCGGCGGCGAAGTCGAGGCCGAACGGCTGCAGGATGAGGCCGAGCGCCTGGCGGACGGTGACGTTCTTCAGATCGCCGATGAACATCCCGTTGATCGACGGGTCGGGCACGATGCTGAGGCTCGTGCCGCGCACGAGGAGCAGCAGCACGTCCTGCACGGCGACGGGCTGCGCGAATGTCAGCGAGAACGTGCGGTTATCGAGATCGGCGGAGAGCGCGCGGTCGTCGAGCTGCGTCAGCGGCAGCGCCGGCGGCAGCGCCGGCCGCACTGGCTGAGCCGGCGTTTGCGCGGCTGCCGCCGCGAAGACGAGCGCGAGGGGGAGCGACACCCAGTCCACGTCTCACTTTTTCGGTTCTACGCAGGACTGGCGATAGACATGCGGGCGCCTGCGGCCCTGTGCAACGGCGGTCAGGAGTGTGCAGAAGGACTACGCGGCGGGCGGCGGCGCTTTCTTGAACATGAGCGCGCCGAGCAGGCCGCCGATGGTCGAGAAGATCGCGCCGACACACAGCATCATCATGAAACCGAGCAGCGCACGCACCGGCGCCGCCACGAGATCCGCGCGGTCGGCGTAGGTGCGAAAGCCGTCGACGCCGCCCATGTTCTCGACCAGGCGCCGCATCATCTCGCGTTCCATCGGCCCGATCAGGATGTCGACCGGCAGCGAAATGATGAGGTAGACCACGGCGCCGCCGAGACCGGAGAGGAAGCCGACGAATGCGCCGTCGGCGGGAGTGATCGGATCGGGCTGGCCTTGCTGGAGCACGTACGCGGCGGCAACGCCGCCGCTGATGACCCACAGACAACAACAGAGATTGCCGACCGAGATGAGCGGCAGCGCCGAGAGGACGCCCATGACGAGGGCGCCCACCAGCACGGGCTGAAATCTAATCGTAGTACTCACGGCCAAGATGCGTGATCAGATCTTCGCCTTTGAGATACCGCAGGGTGTTCTTCAGCTTCATGAGCTGAATGAAGAGATCGTGTTCCGGATAGAGTCCGGGCGCGTGCACGGGCGCCTTGAAGTAGAACGACAGCCATTCCTGGATGCCGCTCATGCCGGCGCGCTTCGCCAGGTCGAGGAACAGCGCGACGTCGAGGACGATCGGCGCCGCGAGAATGCTGTCGCGGCAGAGGAAGTTGATCTTGAGCTGCATCGGATAGCCCAGCCAGCCGAAGATGTCGATGTTGTCCCAGCCCTCTTTGTTGTCGCCGCGCGGCGGATAGTAGTTGATCCGCACCACGTGGGTCAGGTCGCCGTAGAGCTCCGGATACAGATGCGGCTGGAAGATGTAGTCGAGCGCGGACTTCTTGGTCTCTTCCTTCGTCTTGAACGACTCGGGATCGTCGAGCACTTCGCCGTCGCGGTTGCCGAGGATGTTGGTCGAGTACCAGCCCTTCACGCCGATGAGACGCGCCTTGAGGCCGGGCGCGATGATCGTCTTGATCAGCGTCTGCCCCGTCTTCATGTCCTTGCCGGCCAGCGGCGACTTCGTGTGCGCGGCGAGCTCCATGAGCGCGGGGATGTCGGCCGACAGATTCGGCGCGGCGTTCGCGTACGGAATGCCCTCGCGAATCGCGGCGTACGCGTAGATCATGCTCGGCGGAATCGCCGGATCGTTTTCCTCGAGGCCGCGCTCGAAATTCTTGAGCGTCTGATGCACCTCGCTCGGCGTCATGTAGATCTCCGTGCTCCCGCACCAGACCATCACGAGGCGATCGAGATTGTTGTCCTTCTTGAATTTCTGGATGTCGGCCATCACCTGTTCGGCGAGGTCGCGCTTGTTCTTGCCCTTCTTGACGTTCGGGCCGTCGAGCCGCTTCACGTAGTGCTGGTCGAAGACCGCCGGCCACGGGCGGACCTGCTCGAGCTCGGGCCGCACCTTGTCGAGCAGCGACTGCTCGAGGACGCCGGCCGTTTTCGCCGCGCTGTAGCAGTCGTCCTGGAAGATGTCCCAGCCGCCGAACACGAGATCGTCGAGGCCGGCCAGCGGCACGACCTCGCTGATCTTCGGCGAGCGGCCCTCGGTCCGCTTGCCGAGACGGATCGTGCCCATCTGGGTCAGCGAGCCGATCGGCGACGACAGTCCTTTACGAATGGCGAACACGCCGGCTATGGTCGTCGTGCTGACGGCGCCGAGGCCGACGAGCAACACGCCCAGTTTGCCGCGTGCAGGAGCGATCTCAATGGGTGTAGACACAAATAGGAACTATATCAGTCGGCGGACGCACGGGTAAACTGTGACGATGTTTGGGAATCCGTTTGCGCGGTCCGGCGGCGACCCGCACAGGCTCGCCGTCAGCATGACCGGCGTGAAACTGGGCGACCGCGTCGCGTTTGTCGGCGTCCCCGACCCCGGACGAGTCGCCGCCATCGCCGCGAAAGCCGGCCTGTCGGGACGCGCCGCCGCCGTCGTCCCGGACGCCGCCGCCGTCACGCGCGTGGACAAAGCCGCGGCCAGCGCCGGGGTGCTCGTCGACACCGACGTCGCGGACGTGCAGCGGCTTCCGTACGGCGACAGCGAATTCGATCTCGCCGTCTGCGACGACACGGGCGCACTGCTCGAACAGCTCAGCGAAGACCGTCGCGGCGCGGTTGCGCGCGAAGTCGCACGGATCCTCCGGCCCGGCGGCCGCGTCGTGGTGGTCGGCGGCGGCGAGCCGGCCGGATGGAACAAGCTGCTCTCGAAGTCGCCGGCCTCTCCCCTCGTCGTCTCCGGGGCGGTCAACGCGCTGCTCGGCGCGAACGGCTTCGGCATCGTGCGGACGCTGGCCGAACGGGAAGGCCTCGTCTTTGTCGAAGGACTCAAACCGAGGACACCTGTCACGCCCTGAGCACAGGGCCGGTTGAGGTTGTGGGCCGAACGGGCCGACACACGGTAGGCAAGGCTTTTGCCTCGGGAAACTGAAATGCACCTGCGACTGCCCGCTTCCGCCGCCGCGCTCGCCGCGACCGTCGCCTTGTTGCAGGCGCAGGAAAGCCCGTCCGTCAGATTCCGCAGTGGCGTCGAGCTGATCAACGTGACGGCGACGGTCTCTGACGCCGACGGACGGTTCGTCCCGAACCTCACGCAGGACGACTTCCTCGTCTACGAAGACGACCGGCGCGTCGACGTCACGCACTTCAGCGCGGAGCGCGTGCCCGTCAGTCTCGGCATCGCGCTCGACACCAGCGGCAGCATGGCCGGCGACAAGATGAATGCGGCCCGCGCCGCGATCGGACGGTTCGTCAACGAGCTGCTCAATCGCAACGACGAGCTCTTTCTGTACCGGTTCAGCAACTACCCGGTGCTCGTGCAGGGATGGACGCGCGATCGCCGCGACCTGCTCGATCCGCTCGATCGCCTGACGCCGAATGGCGCGACGGCGATGTACGACGCGGTCGCGAAAGCGATCCCGCTTGCGCAGCAGGGCCAGAACCGGAAGAGGGCGCTCGTCGTGATTTCCGACGGCAACGACACGTCGAGCCGCACGGACATTCGCGACCTCAAGGAGACGATCCGCCAGAGCGAGGTGCTGGTCTACGCCGTCGGAATCGATGGCGAAGGCGAACAGGTGGTCCGGCGCGCGCCAGTCTCGCCTCCACCCCGTGTGCGGATTCCCCTTCCCCTGCCCTTCCCCGGCACCCCGCGAGGAGGCGGAGGACGCTTCCCGCCCTCGACGCCGCAGCCCCCGATCGGCGGCGGCAACGGCGGGTCGGGGGGCACGGGCGGCAGCACGTGGCAGGGCCGCGGCCTCGACGATCGCGTCAACGTGTCGGCGCTCCGCGACATGACGGATGACAGCGGCGGACGCACCGAGATCATCCGCAGCCCGCGCGACCTCGATCCGGCAACGGCCGGCATCGCCGACGAATTGAGCAAGCAGTACTACCTCGGCTATCAGTCGCCCGGGACCCGCGACGGCCGATGGCACGCGATTCGTGTCGAGGTCAAGACTCGCGGCTATCGCGTACGCGCGCGCAAGGGCTATTTCGCAAGTTAGTTAGAATGACGCGTGCCTTTGCTCGCGACCGCGCTCGGCCTGAGCCTCCTCGGCAGCTGCGGCGGTCTGCTCGTCGCCAGCTCGCTGCTGCTCTTCACGCATCGCATCCGCACGCGTCTCATCCCCTGGCTGGTCAGCTACGCGGTGGGCGCACTGCTGGGCGTCGCGCTGCTCGCGCTGCTGCCTGAAGCCCTCGACGCGCTGCCTCCGACGACGGTCTTCGGCACGCTGCTCTTCGGCATCCTGGCGTTCTTCATCCTCGAAAAACTCGTGCTGCTCCGGCATTGCCATACCGATGAATGCCAGGTCCACGGCGCCACCGTCCCACTCGTGCTGATCGGCGACGCGTTTCACAACTTCATCGACGGCGCGATCATTTCCGCCGCCGTGCTGACCTCGGTGCCGCTCGGGATCAACACCGCGATTGCCGTCGCCGCGCATGAAATCCCGCAGGAAGTCGGCGACGTCGCCATTCTGCTCGCGGCCGGCTACAGCCGCAGCCGCGCGCTGACGCTCAACCTCATCTCCGGCGCCGCGGGCATCGTCGGCGCCATCGTCGCGTACAGCGCGGTCGGCGCGATTCCCGGCGTCAGGCCGTACATCCTCGCGTTCTCGTCGGCGAGCCTGCTCTACATCGCGATGTCCGACTTGATTCCCGACCTGCATCGCGGTCAAATCGACGCGAACGGGGTGAGGCAGGTCGTCCTCATCGCCGCCGGCATCCTCACCATCGTCGCGTCCGAACGATTCATCGGATAACCATGGCCATCGACAGCGTCAATCTCGCCACCGTCGAGAAGATGTGGAAGCGCGAAGTCGAAGCCGCGCACACCTACAAGCTGCTCGCCGAACGGGAGCCGGACGCCAAGCGGCGCGACATCCTGCTGCGGCTCGCCGAGCAGGAAGACAAACACGCCGCCCGATGGTCCGAGCGCATTCATGCGACGACCGGTCGCACTCCGGATCCGAAGGAAATCGAACGCGGCCTGACCTGGTTCCAGACGATCGCCGATCCATCGGTCGTGCTGTCCCGGCTCGAGCAGGAAGAAACCAAGGCCGACGCCGAGTACGGCGAGCTCATGGCGCGGCTCAGCGATCCGAGCGATAAGAAGATCGCCGAAGAGGCGATGCTCGAGGAGCGCGATCACGCCATCATCCTGCGCACGCTTGCGGGCGGCAAGGTCCCGACGCCGCGGTCGACGCTCGACACGATTCTGCGTCGCGAGGGCTGGCACCGGCGCGGCACCGGCTGGATCGGCGACGCCATCTACGGCGTCAACGACGGACTCGGCGCGGTGTTCGGTATCGTGTCGGGGATGGCCGGCTACACCGGCGGCAGCGAGGTCGTGCTCGCGGCAGGCCTCGCCGGCACGCTCGCCAGCGCGCTGTCGATGGGCGCGGGCGCGTACCTCTCGTCGAAATCGCAGCGCGAAGTGTACGAGTCGGAAGTCTCGCGCGAGCGCGCGGAGATGGAAGCGGATCCGAACGAGGAGATCGTCGAGCTCGAGCTCTTCTACCAGCTCAAGGGATTCTCGGTGGAAGAATCGCGCAGGATGGCCGAGCAGATCGCCAAAGAACCGAAACAGTTTCTGAAGGCGCTCGTGCAGGAGGAGCTCGGGCTGTCGGAGGAAACCTTCCCGAATCCGTGGCGATCGACGATCTCCGCAAGCGTCTCGACGGCCATCGGCGGTTTCATTCCAATCATCCCGTTCTTCTTCACCGTCGGCATGCCCGCCGTCCTTGCGTCATTTGTCATCAGCACGCTGGCGCATTTCGCCGTCGGCGCGTCGAAGGCCCTGGTCACGACCAGGTCATGGTGGGCCAGCGGGCTCGAGATGACGGTCGTCGGCGTCATCGAGGCCGCGATCACCTACGGCCTCGGCCTCGCGTTCGCCCGCCACTGACAGTCCCGCGTCCACACCTGAGGACATCGATCGCGAGGCCTCGCACAACTCGCGTGTTTTCCCGGCCTTTTGTGACAGCCGCGCCTGGCACCTGCCTTGCGATTCCTTGAGGCAACAGGAGGGCTTATGACGAAGCGAGTGCTCACGCTCATGGCCGGGTTCGCGCTGGTGACGTTGTCGACGACTGTCGCGTTCGCGGATACCGGCGACAGAAAAGATCTCCAGGTGTTCAACGACATTTCGAAAACCGTCATGCGCTACACGCACTTCACCGTGTTCGACAACGTCGACGCGACGGTGAAGAATGGCGTGGTGACGCTCACCGGCCAGGTGACGATGCCGTTCAAGCGGGACGACATCGAGCGGCGCGTCGCGAAGATCGACGGCGTGAAGCAGGTGAACGACAGGATCACCGTGCTGCCGGTGTCGCAGTTCGACAACGAGCTCAGGTATCGTATCGCCAGGGCGATCTACAGCAATCCGAACTTCTGGAACTACGCGATCGGCCCCACCCAGCCGATTCACATCGTCGTCGAGCACAGCCGCGTGACGCTCGAAGGCGTCGTGCTGAGCGACGTCGACCGCGCGATCGCGCGATCGATTGCGACCAGCCAGTTCGGCGTGATGTCGGTGAAGAACAACCTGAAGACGGAAGCCGAGGCGCACGACGCGCTTGAAAAAGCCTTCTGAGGTCCATGTCGCCGTCGGGACGGGCGCCGCCACCACGGCGCTCGTCTACGCCGCCACCGATGCTCGCGCCGTTGCCGCGTTGATCCTGGGCCATGGCGCGGGCGCGGGCCAGCACAGCACGTTCATGGTCGATGTCGCGCAGGCGCTGTCCGTGCACGGCCTCGACGTCATCACCTTCAATTTCCTCTACACGGAACAGAAGCGCCGGCTGCCCGATCGAGGGCCGGTGCTCGAAGACTGCTATCGCGCGGTCATCGACGCCGCGCGCGCGCAGCTCGACAGCGCGAGACGCGCGCTGTTCATCGGCGGAAAATCCATGGGCGGAAGAATCGCGACCCAGGTCGCGGCGGCAGACCCTGCGCTTCCCGTGGCCGGGCTCGTGCTGCTCGGCTATCCCCTCCATCCGCCGGGCCAGCCGCAGAAGCTCCGGGACGTGCATCTCCCGTCCGTGCGCCGGCCGATGCTGTTCGTCCAGGGCAGCCGCGACGCGTTCGGCACACCCGATGAGCTGGCGCCAATCCTCGCACGGCTGTCGCCGTCGCCTGTGGTGCACGCGATCGACGGCGGCGATCATTCATTCAAGCTGAGCAGGACAGATCCGCTGCGGCAGTCCGGGATCCACTCGGAGATTCAGCGGACGATCGCGGCGTGGATTACAGCGGGTGGGACGTAATCACGAAGTCCTGAACCGGGGCGCCGCCGACCAGATGCTCCTGGATGATTCGTTCGAGCACCGGGGGATCGCACCGGCCGTACCAGGTGCCTTCCGGATACACGACGGCAATCGGCCCGCCTTCGCAAATCCGCAGACAGTTCGCTTTCGTCCGCAGGATGCCGCCCTGCTCGGAGAGACCGAGATCTTTCAGCCGCTTCTTGAGATAGTCCCAGGCGGCGATGCCGCGATCCTTGTCGCAGCACTTCGGCGTCGTCTGATCGGCGCAGAGGAAGATGTGGCGCCTCGCATCGGGGACGCCGATCTTCGCCGCGACCTGCCGCTCGCCGTCCCACTGGCTCATCGATGCTCCTCAGGTGCCGTTCTGTGCAGACGTAAAATCACTTGATATCATGAAGACGCCCCAGAGGGCCGTGTGTATGGAAAACAAAGACCAGCCGTTGCACGCCTCCGCATCGGAAGCGATCACGAACAACGTTCGTGTCGAAGTCGAATCGCAGTTCGTGCCCGATCGCTCGCAGCCGTTCGAGCAGCTCTGGCATTTCATCTATACGGTCCGCATCACGAACGAAGGCGACGACAACGTCCAGCTGATCAGCCGTCACTGGATCATCACGGACGCGACCGACCACACACAGGAAGTCCGGGGCCCTGGCGTCGTCGGCGAGCAGCCGCTGCTCCATCCCGGCGAATCGTTTCAGTACACGTCGAACTGCGAGCTGCCGACGTCGACCGGCATCATGAAGGGCACCTACCAGATGGTGACCGAGGACGGCGAACACTTCGACGTCGAGATCGCGCCGTTCGCGCTCCACGAGCCGTACACCGTTCACTAGTCGTCAGTCACCAGTCTCCAGTCACCGGGCTACAGACGCGCCGCGGTTACTCCGATAACGCCCCCATGTCGGAACCGCGATCGAAGTTCGTCTGGACTGGTTCTCTAACTGCGCTTGATTGCATACTTCGTCGACACGTACTCGTCGACGAGGCGCTGAAATTCGGCGGCAAGCTCTTCGTAGGATCCCCGAAGCGTCGTGACGTGCCGGCCGTCGATGAAGATCGGACAGGTCGGCGCCTCGCCCGTTCCCGGCAGGCTGATTCCGATATTCGCGGCTTTTGACTCGCCCGGGCCGTTGACGACGCAGCCCATGACGGCAAGCGTCATCGTCTCGACTCCCTCGTATTCCGTCTTCCACTGCGGCATCTTCTCCCGCACGTAGCCCTGGACCCGCTCGGCCAGTTCCTGAAAGGTCGAGCTCGTCGTGCGTCCGCAGCCCGGACACGCCGTGACGCTCGGCGAGAACGATCGCAGGCCGAGCGCCTGCAGCAGCTCGCACGCCGCGTAGACTTCTTCGCGGCGATCGCCGTTCGGCCGCGGCGTCAGCGAGACGCGAATCGTGTCGCCGATGCCTTCGTTGAGCAGCACGCCCATCGCCGACGCCGACCACACGAGCCCCTTCATCCCCATGCCCGCTTCCGTGAGTCCGAGATGCAGCGGCTGATCGGTCTGCTTCGCGAGCGCGCGGTAGACGCCAATCAGATCGCGGGGGCGTGACGTCTTGCACGAGATGATGATCTGATCCTTGCGGAGCCCGGACTCGATCGCGAGCGCCGTCGATTCGATCGCCGACAGCACCATGCACTCGTTGATGACGTCCTCGGACGTCTTGCCGAGATCGCGATCCGTGTTCTCCTGCATCTTCGCGACCACGAGCTCCTGGTTGAGCGATCCGCCGTTGACGCCGATGCGCACCGGCTTCGCGTGGTCGACGGCGACCCTGCAGATCGTGGCGAACTGTTCGTCGCGGCGCCTGCCGGTGCCGACGTTGCCGGGATTGATGCGGTATTTGTCGAGCGCGGTGGCGCACGCCGGGTACTTGGTGAGCAGCAGGTGGCCGTTGTAGTGAAAGTCGCCGATGAGCGGCGCCGTGCATCCGGCGTCGAGCATGCGCTGCTTGATTTCAGGCACGGCCGCGGCGGCTTCCGGCAGATTCACGGTGACGCGCACCATGTCCGATCCCGCTTCGGCGAGCTCGATGCACTGCTGCGCGGTCGCGCGCGCGTCGACGGTGTCGGTCATCGTCATCGACTGCACGACAATCGGCGCGCCGCCGCCGACCTGCACGATCGTCGCCGAGCCGACTTTGACGCCGACGGTCTTGTGAAGCCTGATCAGACTCATGTAGGGGCGAGTTCTCATGATAGCATCGCCGCATGAAGGCCATTCTCGTGCGCGAACACGGCGGCCCCGAGGTCTTGAAGCTCGAGGATCTTCCCGATCCGAAACCAAACGCCGATCAAGTCGTCGTGCGGCTCAAGGCGGTCGGCGTCAATCCCGTTGATGTCTACATCCGCAGCGGCGCGTACGCGCGCAAGCCGGCGCTGCCGTTCATTCCTGGCTCGGATGCCGGGGGCGAAATCGAAGCCGTCGGCGCAAACGTGAAGACCTGCAAGGCGGGCGATCGCGTGTTCATCCACGGCACGGCCGCCGAACACACGCACGGCCATTACGGCGGCGCCTACGCGCAGAAAGCCGTCTGCAATCTCGATCACGTCTATCGCCTGCCCGCGCAGATCTCGTTCGGACAGGGCGCGGCGATGGGCGTGCCGTACGCGACGGCGTATCGCGCGCTCTTTCATCGCTCGCAAACGAAGCCCGGTGAAACCGTGCTCATTCACGGCGCGACAGGCGGCGTCGGCATCGCCGCGACGCAGATTGCGCACGCGCACGGCATCACGGTGCTGGGCACGGGCGGCACGGACACAGGCCTGCAGTCGGTTCGAGAGAGCGGCGCGGACGCCGTGTTCAATCACACGACGCCGGGCTATCTCGACGAGATCATGAAAGCGACCGGGGGCCGCGGTGTCGACGTGGTGCTCGAAATGGCGGCGCACATCAACCTCGACAAGGATCTCGGCCTCCTCGCCAACCGCGGACGCATCGTCGTCATCGGCAACCGCGGGCGCGCGGAAATCGATGCGCGGCAGGCGATGGGCAAAGACGCGACGATCCTGGGGATGACGCTCTTCAATATCAGCGACCCCGACATGGCCTCAATCAACAGCTACATGATGGCCGGCCTCGCCAACGGAACACTCAAGCCCGTCGTCGGCAGGGAATTCCCGCTCGCCGATGCCGCCAAGGCGCAGGACGCGGTGATGGCCGCGGGCGCGCACGGCAAAATCGTCCTCGTGCCCTAATAGAAAGAGCCCCGTCAATGGCCGACGATCCTCTCGACTGGCCGCCCCGGCGCAGTTCACCACGACGTCGCGGCTGGCTCGTGCTGGTCGCGGTGGCCATCGTTCTCCTCTTCAGCGCCGGCACCACCGTCTCGTACTACGTCGACGCGCTCTGGTTCTCGTCGCTCGGATACGCCGACGTGTTCTGGAGGACGCTGAACTTCCAGGCCGCGGCATTCGGGGCGTTTGCCGGCCTCACCTTCGTCGCGTTGTACGGATCGTTTCTCCTCTTCAAACCGGCGAGCCTGAGCGATCTCACATCGGGCGGAACCATCATTATTAATGGGCAGCCGGTGAAGCTCCCGATGGAGCCCGCGCTGCGCATCATCGCCCTCGTCGTCGCGCTGGTCATTGCGCTCGTCACCGGCGCCGGCATGATGGAAGAGTGGCCCACGCTCGCGCTGGCCTGGTACGGCGGCGGCGCCGCCGGAGCGGCCGATCCCATCTTCGGCCGTCCGCTCAACTTCTATCTCTTCACGCTGCCCGCCTGGGATCTGATTTCCGGCTGGCTGATGACGCTGGCCGTGATCTCGTGCGGCATCGCGGTCTTTTTCACCGTCATCGGCGGCGGCACACGCATCGTCGGAAAACTGCGCGGCAGAGCGCCGGGAAGTATTCTTCAGTTGCGCGGACTCTCCTGCGCAGTCGGCCTGCTGCTCCTGGCCACGGCCGCCCGTGTCTGGCTCGGACGATTCGATCGGCTCGTTGCCGATGAAACAATCTTCACCGGCATCGGCTACACCGACGCGCATGTGACGCTGACCGGACTGACCATCGTCTCGGGCGCGCTCGTCCTCGGCGCCGTGATGGCGTTTGTCAACGCCGTCGCGGCTCCGCGGCTGCGGTGGCTCGCGTTTGCCATCGCGCCAGCGGCCGCGACGTACGTCGTCGTCTCGCTTCTCGGCTGGTACGTCAACAGCTTTATCGTCAAGCCGAACGAGCTCGTGCGCGAGGCGCCGTACATCGCGAACAACATCCAGCTGACGCGCGAAGCCTTCGGCCTGAACCGCATCGTCCAGCGCCCGTTCCCCGCGGACACGGGCCTCGAAGCCGTCGACGTCGGAAACAATCGCGCGACGATCGACAACATCCGCCTCTGGGACTGGCGCGCACTGCAGGACACGCTGCGGCAGATCCAGGAAATCCGGACGTACTACGACTTCCCCGACATCGACATCGATCGCTACGAGATTGGCGGCGTCGTCCGCCAGGTGATGATCGGCACGCGGGAGCTGAGCGTCGAGAAGCTGCCCGAAAGCAGCCGTAACTGGATCAACGAGAAGCTGATCTACACGCACGGGTACGGCGTGACAATGAATCCCGTCAACGGCTTCACGACCGAAGGCCTGCCGACATTCCTGCTCAGCAACATGCCGGTCCAGAGCGCGTTACCGAACCTGACGGTGAAGCGGCCGGAGATTTACTTCGGCGAGATGACGAACAACGACGTGTACGTGAAGACACGTCAGAACGAATTCAACTACCCGCAGGGCGACACGAACAGCGTGACGTCGTACGAGGGCACCGGCGGCATCGTGCTCGGCGGCTTCTTCCGGCGGCTGCTCATCGCGCTCGACCGCGGCGACCTCGCCAAGCTGCCGTTCAGCGACGACGTGAAGGCGGACAGCCGGCTGTTGATGCGGCGCAACGTCCGCGCCCGCGTCGCGGCGCTGGCCGGCGGATTTCTCACCTTCGACCAGGATCCATACATGGTCGTCGGAGAGGACGGCCGGCTGCAGTGGATCATGGACGCGTTCACGACCTCGGAGTCGTATCCATACTCGCGTCATTACCAGCTCGAACGCCGTTCGATCAACTACATCCGGAACAGCGTCAAGGCCGTGCTCGACGCCTACGACGGCACGACGACGTTCTACGTGTTCGACACGAGCGACCCGATCATCAACGCGTATCGCGAGATCTTCCCGTCGCTCTTCAAAGACGCGGCGGCGATGCCGGCGGGATTGCGAAAGCACATCCGCTATCCCGAGCTGCAGCTCGAGCTGCAGGCGGCGGTGTACGGCCTGTACCACATGACGGATCCCGGCGTGTTCTACAACCGCGAGGATCTCTGGACCGTCGCGAGCGAAGTGCGCTCGAACAATAAGGACCAAGCCGCGCAGCCGATGCTGCCGAACTTCGTGCTGATGACGCTGCCGGGCGAGACAGGCACCGAGTTTGTCGAGATCCTTCCCTTCACGCCGGGCAACCGCAACAACCTGATCGGCTGGATCGCCGGGCGAAGTGACGGCGACAAATACGGGACCTTGGTCGCCTACAACTTCCCGAAAAACAAACTCGTCGACGGCCCGCTGCAGGTCGAAGCGCGCATCGATCAGAACCCGCAGCTGTCCGCGCAGTTCTCGCTGTGGAACCAGCAGGGCTCCCGTGTCGTTCGCGGCAGCCTGCTCGTCATTCCGATGGGGCGGGGATTGCTCTACGCGGAGCCGATCTACCTGCAGGCCGAACGCAGTCCGATGCCGGAACTACGGCTCGTCGTGCTCGCACTGCAGGACCGGCTGGCGTACGGCACGACGTTCGAAGCCGCGCTGGCGGGCCTCTTCGGGCAGGCGCTTCCGGGAACGGCCGCTCCGACGACGTCGGCACAGCCGTCCCGCGACGTGGCCGCCGCGCCTTCGGCGCCGGACGTCAGCGCGCTCATCACGGGCGCCGCCCGCGATCTCGCCGAGTACCAGCGCCTGACGGCGGAAGGCAAGCTCGGCGAGGCGGGTCAGCGGCTCGAATCACTCAAGCAGAAGCTGGATCAGCTGCAACGCGCTCCGCGAAAGTAATCAGGTAGCCGTGACGCGCGACGTCAGGCGCTCGTGCAGCGCTTCGACGTTGTCCATCTCGATGAACATCGTGCCGGTCGCGCCGATCGGCTTCCCCAGCAGCGCCGGATACTCCTTCGCCGCCGTCTCCTTTTCGTTGAAGAAGATCTCGACCGGGCCGCTGACGACGGAGCCGAAGACGAACGGCGGCTGCTCGGGCACGGTCATCCCGCGCGAGAAGCCGAGGACGTCGGCATAGAACGTCAGGCTGCGCTCGACGTCGGCGACCAGCAGATTCGGCGTGAGCTTCTTGAACGCTGTGAATGCAAGCGTGGGGGTCATGGCACACCTTTCACGTGTGCTCGCGTTCTCCTACATCCGCAGTGCCGGCGAGAACGGCTGTGCAGGTAGGGACCCTGATTGAGAGCAGGCGGGACCCGCTAGGTACGGGCGGCACGATAACACAGGTAGAATGCTCGGTCGAAAGGATTTGTTACCCATGCGTATGCTCTCGTTTCTTGCGTTCTCGCTGCTCATCGCCGCGCCGCTCTTCGCGCAGGCGCCGAAGACATCCGTCGCGGCACCGCCGGCCGATGTCGCGGCCGCTCCCGCCGACGCCGCAAAAACCCCGTCGGGGCTCGCCTCCAGAGTGCTGACGCCTGGCACCGGTAAAACCCACCCGGGCTCGGCTGACATCGTCACCGTGCATTACACGGGATGGAAGACCGACGGTTCGATGTTCGACAGCTCGGTGCTTCGCGGCAAGCCGTCGAGCTTCCCGCTCAATCGCGTCATCGCCGGGTGGACCGAAGGCGTGCAGCTGATGGTCGAAGGCGAGAAGCGCCGCTTCTGGATTCCCGAGGCGCTCGCGTACAAAGGCCAGCGCGAACCCAAAGGCCTGCTCGTGTTCGACGTCGAGCTGATTTCGATCGCCAGCGTGAGCGCGCCGGCCGACGTCAAGGCGGCGCCGGCCGATGCGAAGAAGACGGCGAGCGGCCTCGCCTACAAAGTCATCAAGGCCGGCGCGGGCGCAAAGCACCCCAGCGCGAGCAGCACGGTCACGGTCCATTACACGGGCTGGACGACGGATGGGAAGATGTTCGACAGCTCGGTCGCGCGCGGCATGCCGATCTCGTTCCCGCTGGACGGCGTGATCAAAGGATGGACGGAAGGCCTGCAGTTGATGGTTCAGGGCGAGAAGACGCGCTTCTGGATTCCGCAGGACCTGGCGTACGGGGGCAAGCAGGCGCCGTACGGCATGCTGGTGTTCGACGTCGAGCTGATCGAGTTCAAGTAGGGCGACCCTTTCAGGGTCGCCGCTTTTCTAGTGGCCTGAGATCTGGCGGATCGCGCGCTGGAAGCGATCCGCCAGCTCCCGGCGCGCCTCGTCCGGTACCGAACCGACACGCGACCAGCTCGCCTGGGCCTGCCGCACGTCGTCCTGCGCGGCGCGACGCCGGGCTTCCGGATCCGCTTTGCCGCCGATGGTGTTGGAGGCCAGCGCTTCCTTCAGCATGTTCGCGAGCTTCTCGGTCGGTGAGACGGCCTCGTCGGCTGATCCCTTGAGCGACGCGGCGAGATCTTCCACCCGCTTCACGATCGTTTCCATGCGCTTGCGGTTCGTTTCCGGATCGAGGTCCGTGCCCGCAAACGCCGCCGGCCAGCGCGAGATGACGCCGCGGCACGCGTCGGCGTAGCGCCGATCGAGCGTGACGGCCTGATCGCGATCGACGCCGCGAGCCGCGAGTTCCTGCTGCCAGCGATTCCGCAAGCCGCGAACGGTCGCCGCGAGATCGGCGGGCATCTCGGCCTCGGGCGCTTGTGCAGCCGCATCATCGCCAAGCGGCGCAGGCGCAGCCGGCGAAGGCGAGAGGCCCTCGAGTTCGGCACAGATCGCCTCGCGTGCGGCGACCCGCTCGGCTTTCGCGATGTCGTGCCGTGACGCATATCGGGCGAAGAACGTGTCGCACGCGGCGCGGAAGCGCGTCCAGATCGCGTCGGAGCGGCTCTTCTTCACCGGACCGATCGTCTTCCACTCCGCCTGCAGACGGCGGATCTCGGCGGACGTCTGATCCCAGTCGGTCGACCCGGCGATCGCTTCGACCTTCACGCACAGCGCTTCCTTCTTCGCGAAGTTCTCCGCCCACAGCACCTTGCGCTTGCCCAGATCGTCCTGACGGCGCGTGAAGAAACGATCGCAGGCGGCGCGGAAGCGTTCCCAGATCGCCTTTTCCTGCCCGCGCGAGACCGGGCCGATCGCCTTCCACTGCGCCTGCAGCCCCTTGATCTCTTCGGCGGTCTGCACCCAGTTGCTCGAATCGGTGAGCGCTTCGGCGCGTTCGCACAGCGCGGCTTTCTTCGCGAGGTTGCCGGCGCGGGCTTCGGCCTGGCTGGCGAAATGCGCTTCGCAGCGCGCCCAGAGCTCGTCGTGCACGGCCTTGAACCGCTTCCACAGCGACTCGCCCTGCGGACGCGGCACATCGGCGGCAAGACGCCACTGCTGCTGCAGCTCGTGAATGCGGCGCGCGATGGCTTCCGGATCCGTTTCCGCGCGCAGCGCTTCCATCTTCTCGCACAGCTGTTCCTGGATGCCGACGTTGGCCCAGCGCTGCCACTCGGCCACCTCGCGCAGATCGCGGACGCGCGGCGCGAGGGCGTGCTGCGCGGCCTTGAGCCGCGCGCTGACGCTCTCGAAATCCTGCCGCGACGGCAGCGGCGGCACGTCGCCAAGCGCGGCGCGGAGGTCATGCAGCGCGCGGTCGGCCGCTTTGAGCGACAGATCGTCCTTCTGGACAAGGGTCTCGAGGCGGCCGAGGAGCTGATGCATCCGGTTGAGGCCGTCGCGGCGCGTTCTCGCTTCGGCTTCCTCGTGGACCCGGCGGCGCTCGGCCTCGCGCGCCGCTTCCTCCTGTGCCGCGCTGGCGGCGACCTGCGCGGCGGCCTCCCGCTCCAAGCGCGCCGCGTCGTCGCGCGCCGCGCGTTCGGCGGCGGCTTCGTCGTTCTCCTGCGCGCGCTGCTCCGCCTGCGCGTCGGCGGCCTTGGCGACTTCGGCGTCAGCGGCTCTGCGCGCGTCAGCCTCCACACGCGCCGCCTCGTCGCGCGCGGCCTGTTCGAGCGCGGCCTGCGCGGCCTTCTCTTCGTCCTCAGCCGCCTGCGCCTCCACGGCGGTGCGGGCGACGGCCTCGTCCTGCTCGCGCAGGATCTGGCGCGCGCGTTTGGCGGCCGTCTTGTTCCTGGCGCGCTCGGCGACCTGCTCGAGATCCTCGCGATCGGTGAGCCGATCGACGGCGGCCTGCGCGGTCTCCTTGAAATCGCAATTGAGCGCCACCGCGAGGACGTCGGCGCGATCCGACAGCTGTTCGAACGCCGACAGGCGGATCGGTTCGAGCTCGGCGTGCCGCGCGACCGACGCCATCGTCCCCGGGGCGGCGCCGGACTGCTCCAGCCGCGAGAGCGCGCGCCTGGCGACGGATTCGCGCAGCGACGTCTTCGCGATCTGCGCGAGCGTGCGCGCGTCGCCGAGCGCATCGACGGCGGCGAGGCTGCCGCTTTCGTCCACGCCTTCAAACGCATCAAGGGCGATGTCGCGGAGCATCGCCAGCGCCGTGTCGCGGACCGACGCGTCGGCGTCGTCGCGCGCGATGGCGGCGAGGGCCTGCGGATCGAGCAGCTTCGCGACGGCGGCTTTCCTGACGCGGGCGTCGCCGTCGTCCCGGGCGGCGGCCACGATCTGCTCGCGCTCGGTCAGCGGCAGCTCGACGAGATAGGCGAGACGGACCGCCGGATCCGGATCGCGCTGAGGTTGCGTGCGGAATCGGTCGAGAAGTGTCATGAGATGCCGAGCTCGGTCAATCGGGCGGCGACGTCGCGGCCATGCGACGCAGCGCGCACCTGTGTGTCGATGTCGAGAATGCGGCCGTCCGCGCCGATGTAGAAGGTCCAGCGGGAGGCGAATCCGCTCGAGCCAAGCACGCCGTACGCGCGGGCCACGTCTTTCCCAGGGTCACAGAGAATCGGGCACGTCAACTCGAGCGCACGGGCGAACTCCGCATTCGTCTCCGGCGTGTCGACGCTCGCGGCAAAACACTGCACGTTCGATTGCGAGAAGGCCTGGCCAAACGCGCCGAGCGATCGGCACTCCGCCGTGCATCCGCCGGTAAAGGCTTTGGGAAACCAGGCGATCACGACAGCCTGGCGTCCGCGAAAATCGCCGAGCCGGTACGTCCGGCCATCCGACGCCGGCAGGGTGAACTCGGGTGCGGCATCCCCGGCGCGAAGCACGACGGTCGCCGCGGCGACCCGGCCCAACGCGACGTTGGTCATCCCGGTCGCCATCGCACGCGCCGTCTCAGTGAACATTCGCAATCGCGTCATCGTCTGACGGGCCACTCGGCCGGCTTCAACGTCAAGTGACGCCATTGTACTGACGCATACTTGTGTGTGTGGATGTCCGGACTGAAACATTTTTCCGGTTGAGCGCTTCGCTCCAATTTTGCGGATCGCGCAAGCGCACTAAAATAGCGGGACAGCACTTTTACGCTCCGCGTTAGCAATTACGCTTTCCGTCCAGCGTGCGACCAGTGACCCACGCATTTTCCGCGCTCGCCGCCGATCTGATCGCTGCTCTGGCAAAACCGCTGCCCGGCGCGTCGGCGCACGCGCTGATGGCGCCGCAGCCCCGCCGCGCCTGGCCCGCGGGCGTCGCGCCGGAGCACGTGCGCGACGCCGCCGGATTGCTGCTGGTGTTTCCCGATGCCGGCGGCCGCGCGCACGTCGTCCTGACCGTGCGGGCGGGCACGCTGGAACGTCACGGCGGCCAGGTGTCGCTGCCCGGCGGCGTGATCGAGCCCGGCGAGTCGTACGCGCACGCCGCGCTTCGGGAGGCACACGAAGAAATCGCGCTCGACGCCCGGCTGGTGCGCCTCATCGGCGCGCTGACGCCGATTGACATTCCCGTCAGCAGCTTCCGCCTGCATCCTATCGTCGGACTGAGCCACGAGCGTCCCGCGCTCACGCCGGCCGACGGAGAAGTCGCCAGAATTCTCGATGTCGCCGTCGACGATCTCACGACGGCCGGCTGCGTGGCGCAGACGACGCGCGAACGCGAAGGGCGGCGCATCGACGCCCCGGCATTCTGCGTCGCCGGCGAGGAGATCTGGGGCGCCACGGCGATGGTGCTGGCGGAGTTTCTGTCGCTGCTTGGGTGGTCGCGCGGCTGAGCATCCCGCAAATAACGGCGCGTCTTACTGAACGCGGGGAAATTCTCGGTAAAGCCTACGTTGCAAAACCTTCAGTGATCAGCCAATAATGCGGGTTTCGCGGACTGTTCTTACAAATCCAGCGATTCACCAGATACATTCAAGAGGCAAAAGGGGGCGAAAGCATATGGGTTCTGCGGTCCTTGGTGAAGCGATCACCGCGATTCGCGCGTGGTCTACAGCGGAAAATAAGGGTGCGGCTCCCGGATCGGCCGAGAGCTTCGGCAGCCTGGTGTTCAACGACACGGTGCAGCAGGCCCGCTTGCCCAAGCCCGTCTATCAGGCCCTGCGCCGCACCATCACGCACGGCGATCCTCTCGATGCGTCCGCCGCCGACGCGGTCGCGAAGGCCATGAAGGAGTGGGCGATCGAACACGGCGCGACGCACTACACGCACTGGTTCCAGCCGCTCACGGGCATCACGGCCGAGAAGCACGACTCGTTTCTCAACCCGACGGCCGACGGCAAGGCGGTCGCGGAGTTTTCCGGCAAGGAACTGATCAGGGGCGAGCCCGATGCGTCGAGCTTCCCGTCGGGCGGCATGCGCTCAACGTTCGAAGCGCGCGGCTACACGGCGTGGGATCCGACCAGCTCGCCCTGGCTGCTCTACAGCGGCGGCGCGGTGACGCTCGTCATTCCGACGGCGTTCGTGAGCTGGACCGGCGAAACCCTCGACAAGAAGACGCCGCTCCTCCGCTCGATGGAAGCCATCTCGAAGCAGGCCGTCCGCGTGCTCAAGCTGTTCGGCTCGACGGCCGAGCGCGTCGTCACGACCTGCGGTCCCGAGCAGGAATACTTCCTGATCGATCGCTACTTCTACCTGTCGCGTCCGGATCTCATCAACGCCGGCCGGACGCTCTTCGGCGCCACGCCGCCCAAGGGACAGGAGCTCGAAGATCAGTACTTCGGGGCGATCCCGGACCGCGTGATGGCGTTCATGAACGAATCGGAAGCCGAGCTCTACAAAGTCGGCGTGCCGGTCAAGACGCGCCACAACGAAGTCGCGCCGAGCCAGTACGAAATCGCGCCGGTCTTCGAGAACGCGAACGTCGCCACCGATCACCAGATGATGGTCATGGAAGTGCTGCGCCGCATCGCGCCGAAGTACGGCCTGTCGTGCCTGCTGCACGAGAAGCCGTTCGCCGGCGTCAACGGATCGGGCAAGCACCTGAACTGGTCGATGAGCGACGACGAAGGGCACAACCTGCTGTCGCCGGGCGCCAACACGCACGATAACATCCAGTTCCTCGTGTTCTGCTCGGCCGTGCTCCGCGCCGTCAACAAGTGGCAGGGCCTGCTGCGCGCCAGCATCGCGAGCGCCGGCAACGATCACCGCCTCGGCGCGAACGAAGCGCCGCCGGCGATTCTGTCCATCTTCCTCGGCGACATGCTCACCGATATCTTCGAGCAGATCGAAAAGGGCGGCGCCAAATCGACCAAGCACGGCGGCATTCTCGACACCGGCGTCTCGGTGCTGCCGAAGCTGCCGCGCGACGCGGGCGACCGGAACCGCACGAGCCCGTTCGCGTTCACGGGCAATAAGTTCGAGTTCCGCGCCGTCTCGTCGAACCAGAGCATCGCGTACCCGAACATCGCCCTGAACATGGCCGTCACCGAGTCGCTCGACTACATGGCGACCGAGCTCGAAAAGGCGACCAAGGGCGGAAAGTCGATCGAAACGGCCGTCAGCGAGCTCCTGCCGAAGGTGATCAAAGAGAATAAGCGGATCGTCTTCAACGGCAACAACTACTCGGCGGAGTGGGACAAGGAAGCCGGCAAGCGCGGCCTCCTCAACCTGAAGAACACCGTCGACGCGCTGCCGCAGCTCGTGACGAAAGAGGTCGTCGGGTTGTTCGAGAAATACAAGGTGCTCAACGAGCGCGAGCTGCACGCGCGCTACGAGATCATGCTCGAGCAGTACAACAAGGTCGTGAACATCGAAGGCCAGCTGATGGTGCTCATGGCGAACCGGTACATCCTGCCGGCCACGCTCGAGTATCAGCGGCAGATCGGCGCCAGCGTGAGCGCCGTGAAGGCCGCGGGGGCAAAGTCGGTCGAAGGCAAGAAGGTCCTCGACAGGATCACGAAGCTCGTGGACAAGTTCAAGGCGCAGGCGGACAAACTCGAGAAGTCGCTGACGCACGAATCGCCGTCGGCCGAGAAGCACGCCAAGCACTTCCGCGACGCCGTCATCCCGAACATGACGGCCCTGCGCGTGCTCGGCGACGAACTCGAGAACATGATGCCGCACGAGCTCTGGCCGCTGGCGACGTACCGCGAGATGCTGTTTATCAAGTAAGGGCTGGAGGCTCGGGGCTGGAGGCCGGTAAGTCGGGCGCGGCGGGCAACCGCCGCGCCCTTCTTCTTCCCTGCCCTTCCGGCCTCTCCTGCCCGACATACCCTTCCTGCCCTTCGGGGCCCTTGGTACAATCACTCCAACTTGGCCAAGCGAAAGAAGCCTTCCGACCAGTCGCTGTTCGACAACATCGAGAAGACTGAAGGGGCCGCAGGCGCGTCCGGCAACGGCGCCGGCGGCACGAGCGCGGTCCCGCTGCACGAGGCCGCGCAGTCGCGCTACCTCAATTACGCGCTGTCGGTCATCACCGCGCGAGCGCTGCCCGACGTCCGCGACGGGTTGAAACCCGTGCAGCGCCGCATTCTCTACACGATGTGGCAGCAGAACCTGACCGCCGACGAGAAGCACCGCAAGTGCGCGAAGGTCGTCGGCGACGTGATGGGCAACTACCACCCGCACGGCGACATGGCACTGTACGAAACGCTCGTCCGCATGGCGCAGTCGTTTTCCCTGCGGTATCCGCTCGTCGATGGCTCGGGCAACTTCGGATCGCTTGACGGCGACAGCGCCGCCGCCATGCGGTACACGGAGTGCCGGCTGGCGCGCGTCAGCGACGAGATGCTGACGGAGATCGAACAGGACACCGTTCATTTCAGGCCGAACTACGACGGGACGAAAACCGAGCCCGTGGTGCTCCCCGCGCGTCTTCCGAATCTGCTGATCAACGGCGCGACGGGCATCGCCGTCGGCATGGCGACGAACATCCCGCCGCACAACCTAGGCGAGGTCTGCACGGCGCTCGTGAAGCTGCTCGACAACGAGGACATCGGCAACGCGCAGCTCTGCAAGTACATCAAGGGCCCCGACTTCCCCACCGGCGGACAGATTCTCAACTCCCCCGACGAGATCAAGGCGATTTACCGGACCGGGAGCGGAAGCATCCGCCTGCGCGGCACGTGGGACATCGGTCCCGAGACGCGATCGACGAAGACGATCTACATCGACAGCGTGCCCTACACGGTGAACAAGGCCCAGCTGGTCGAGCAGATCGCCGACGTCGTGATCGGCCGCAAGCTGCCGCAGCTGCTCGACGTGAAGGACCTCTCGACGGAGGACGTGCGGATCGCGATCGAGATGAAGAGAGATGCCGACGAGAAGATGATCATGGCGTACCTCTTCAAACACACGCCGCTCCAGATCAACTTCGCCGTGAACCTCACCTGCCTGCTGCCGACGGAGAACCCCGAAGTCGGCCGGCCCGAGCGGCTCGATCTCAAGCAGATTCTCTGGCACTTCCTGCACTTCCGGCTCGAGGTCGTCACCAAGCGGCTCGAGCACGAGCTGGCCGCGCTCAAGAAGCGCATCCATATTCTGGAAGGCTTCGAGACGGTCTTCGACGCGCTCGACGAGATCATCAGGATCATCCGCAAGTCGGACGGCAAGGCCGACGCCGCGGACAAGATCATGAAACGCTTCGAGCTGGACGCCGACCAGACCGACGCGATCCTCGAACTGAAGATCTACCGCCTGGCGCGGCTCGAGATCCTCATCATCCGCAACGAGCTCGACGAGAAGCGCAAGCGCTCCCGCCAGATCGGGGCGCTGCTCCGGGACGAAGACAGCCGGTGGAAGATGGTGCGCGCCGAGATCGAGGACGTCAGCCGGAAGTACGGCGACAAGCGCCGCACGGCGATCGAAAGCGACACCAGCGAACAGGAGTACACGGCCGACGACTTCATCGTCGAGGAAGACAACGTCGTCATCATCTCGCGCGATGGATGGGTGAAGCGGCAGAAGGAAGTGAAGGACCTGGCGACGAGCCGGCTGCGCGAGGGCGACCTGGTCCTGGCGGCGTTTGCCGGCAGTACCCGGGCGACCTGCGTCTTCTTCAGCAACTTCGGGGTGGCCTACACGTGCCGCATCGTCGACGTGCCCGCGTCGACGGGGTACGGCGAGCCGATCCAGAAGCAGTTCAAGCTCAAGGACGGCGAGAAGATCGTCGGGGCGACGACCCTCGACCCGCGTGCCGTGGGCAAGATCACCCCGAAAAAGGAGGGCGACGAAGCGCCGGTGCACGGCGTCGCCGTCAGCAGCGACGGATTTGCCCTGCGATTCGGCCTGGAAGGCCTCGTCGAGCCCAGCACCCGCGCCGGGCGCCGTTTTGCCCGTCCGTCGAAAGGCGCGGAGATTGTCGGCGTGGCGAGATACACTGGAAGCGAAATCCTGATTGCGGCGACCGCCGAGGGTCGCGGGATCCTGTCGAAGGCCGAGGAAGTGAACTATCTATCCGGCCCCGGCAAGGGCGTGCTGCTCATCAAGCTCGGCAAAGAGGACAGAGTCCTCGGTTTCATCGCGTCATCCGGCGACCGCGATTTACTTACAGTTGAAACCAGCCGCGGTGCGGAGCAGACGCTCAGCACGGCGAAATACGAAGTTACCGGGCGCGGCGGCAAAGGACGCGAGTTGCTGCAGCGCGGACAATTCACACGCGTGTTGTGGCCGACGCCTGACGCTCCGGCGCCGCTCACAGGGAGCTCTTAGTTGCCTTCTCAGCAGGAACGTTTGAACATCGCAGTATTCATCGACTTCGACAACATCGAAATCGGCGTCAAGAATACCCTCCGTCAGTCATTCGACGTCGGGGTCGTGCTTGAAGCCATCAAGGAACGCGGAGAGATCGTCAGCAAGATCGCGTACGCCGACTGGACGCGCGCCGGCGACTACAGCCGCCACCTCACGCAGCACGCCGTGCGCCTGGTGCAGCGCAACCTCACGCCCGGCGGCGACAAGAACGGTGCCGACATCAACATGGCGCTCGACGCGCTCGAGATGGCGTTCACGCACCAGCACATCAACGCGTACGTCATCGTCGGCGGCGACAGCGACTTCCTGTCGCTCGTCGAGAAGCTCAAGCAGTACGACAAGAAGGTGTTCATCGTCGGCGGGCGCGCGTTCACCAGCATCATCCTTCAGAAGAACTGCCACGAGTTCATCGCGTACGAAAACCTGCAGGGCGTCCGCCGCGCGGCGGCCAAGGACGCGCGCACGTCGCAGCCGCCCGCGTCCCTGGCGTCGCAGCCGATCTCGCAGGCGTTCCCCATCGTCAAGCGCGCGCTGAAAGTGCTGGCCGAACGCGAAGTCTCGCCGCAGACGGGACTGCTCAAGAGCACGCTGCTGCAGCTCGACTCGACGTTCTCGGAGCGGAACTACGGGTCGTCGTCGTTCCTGGACTTCACCGAGAAGCTCGCGCAGACGGGGCTCGTGCTCCTCAAGACGGCGGGTCGCAGCGTGATGGTGGAGCTCAATCCGGATTTCGTCGAAAGTGAAGCGCCCGCAGAAGTCGTGCAGGCCTTCCCGCCCGCGCCGGAGGCGTCGTCGGGCCGCCAGAGCCCGGGCGACGGCGGCAGGCCTGCCGACGAGCGACCCGCGGAATCGGCCGCACCGCCAGTGACCGGATCGGCCGACGAGGGCGTCAAGTACGTCGGCGACATCCTGCGAAAAGCGGCCGGCGCGCGCTGGCCGATGTACATCCGCAACGTCAAGCAGATCATCCGCGCCGCGGACGCGGCGTTCGATGAGCGCCGCTACGGCTTCGGCGGGCTGATGGATCTGCTGCGGGCCTGCCAGAAGGACGGCCTGCTGCGCATGGAGCGCGACCGGCGCGGAGGCTTGCGCGTGTTCCCGGGAGCGGCGCTCCAGCGCGGTCCGTCCTCGGGCGAGCCGCACCCGGACGTCGCGCAGGACGACCAGATGATCGACACCGCGCGAGGCAACCGTGCGGAAGACACGCCGCTGCTCGCCGACGCGGATCTCGACGCGCAGCCGGTCGACACGACCGCCGAACTTCTCGGCCGCGCGAAGGCCCGGCGTCCCCGGGTGAGGGCCACCGCGCCGCCCGCGGGGGCGAAAAAGGGGAAGGCCGCCGCGCCGAAGCGCGGCGCGCGTCCGAAGAAAGCCGCCGCGACAGACGACGACAGCGCCGGCAACGTCTAGACCATGGCCACGAGCTATACCGCCAAAGACATCACCGTTCTCGAGGGACTCGAGCCGGTCCGCAAGCGGCCGGGGAT
>Ga0315281_10000338_pt1 | contig 64324 bp, 67 predicted proteins | sample YL17G07_0_MG_FD_204540 | JGI IMG/M metagenome (GOLD analysis project Ga0315281, IMG submission 204540) | Sediment microbial communities from Yellowstone Lake, YNP, Wyoming, USA - YL17G07_0 | ecosystem: Environmental > Aquatic > Freshwater > Lake > Sediment | place: USA: Wyoming | collected...
AAGCACAAGAATCCAGAATCAATAGTCGTTGAGTACATGAATACTGAAACGATTGCCATGTTCTTCTGATTTTCCAAACGGAAAGTGAAGACCCTTCCGTGTGTCTGGAATTGTCGCGGGCATACGGGCAAGGGTTCAGGCGAGCTTGTCCATAAAGAGTCTGGAATTGACTAGCAAGCCCTTATGGTTCACTGTCGATACGGGCTCTAGTTTCTCGGCACGGCCGGCCGTAGTAGTCTATGGGAATTTGATCGAACGAAAAATCAGCGATTGCTAGTCGAAAGTCTCTAAAGGTAGTAGCGCATTCAAATTTTCACCAAGGGTTTCGCGATGGCGAATGGATATGGGCTACGCGGCTTTTTCCTACAGACCCTAAGCGACTCTGAACTTCGAATAATGCTCCTAGTGGCGTCTACGCTATGGGTATACACATCGCTTCTCAAATTCCCCTTCATGGTTCCAAACTTCTACAGTGACGTCGGGTACCTGTGGATCCGTGATGTGTACCTAGGTCATCATGGTCTCCAGATTCCGTACGTGCAGTACGAGCTCGAATATCCACAAGTCATTGGCGCATTGCTGCTAATGAGCCAGGCAATCTCCGCTTGGTTTCCTTTCGTTCTAGATTCGTACAACACCTTCGTAGTTGTGATGTCGATTCTCCAATACCCGTTCATGATCGGGACAATCTACAATCTGTACAAACTGTGCAACAAACTGAGAATCAGTCAGAAGCGCATCTACTTGTACATACTCTCCACGCTCTCGTTCGTCGTGTATGGATTTTACAATTGGGATTTCGTTGTCGCTTACTTCGTCACGCTCTCAATATGGCTCTACTTGGATAAGAGATACAACTGGAGTGCTGTGACGCTCACGCTCTCCGTGCTAACAAAATTCATTCCTGGCATAATGTATCCGGCGATGCTCGTTGGACTGCCAGACAACAAGACTCGCATCAGATTCACAGCTATAGCAGGCCTGCTATGGGGCGCCGTGAACGCGCCTTTTGCGGTGGCCAACTTCGATGTTTGGATCAAACTCTTCACGGGTTACAGTGGACCGAATCATCAACTTCAGAATACGTGGATTTCGATGGTCATTTCCGCTGTTGGACTGGGAGATATCATTTCAGGTGCTAGAGCTGGGCACATATTGAGCTTTGGAATAATCTTCTACCTAGTACTGCGCGCCCTAGCCAGTAGGCATACGCCGCTCGAAAAAATACTTCTATCCTGGTATGCGTGGTACGGGGCGATCTACCTGTTCGATCCGCAAATGTTCATTCAGCTCTTCCCGATCGTTGTTCTAACTGCCAACTTCAATCTCCCATTCTACAGGCTGGCTGACATGCTCAACGCGTTCATAATCATGTTCTACTTCATCGGAAGCAGTCACCCTGAACTCCCTCGGTACATAACCGATCAGCTTACGCCGTTCGGAATGATCAACACGTTCTCGGCGATTCGCCAACTGATCTTCTTGGCCGCCTACTTCGTATGCTTCAACCCGAAGGTGCAAGATCGTCTTCGGCAATTCACTACCAGTCTCGCCGGACCTCTGCAAGGAGCATACGCGAGACGGACGCCAGCTCGGTGAGTTCTCCCTTCCCAAAGTTGGGCTAGGACATTCATCTCTTCCAGAAAAACTGGTCATAGGACCTTAGTAAGGCATTCACGGCTCGTGCCGCCTTAAACCATGGAGAATGCATTTGTGCATGGTATGCGCCATTAATCCATGGTGGCGACCTTGGCGGAAACCGCGACTGTTACGAGCAAGAGTATGGTCACAATCCCCTCGTCTATTAGGCGAAAGTTCGGAATAAAGGAAGGAGACAAGGTTCAATTCGTCGAGGTTGACGGGGCGGTCATGATGATTCCCGTCAAGAGCCTTGCAGAAATGCATGGCATGTTTAGAGAACACGCTAAGACCCTCATTGAGGGTGTCCGCGAACTAGACCGCGAGCATAGAAAGGAAGCTCGTGAATGAAATATGCGATGGTGATCGACGCGGGTGTCTTGGCGCTCCACCTTGCACAGGATTCAAGGGTATTAGGGTACTTCGTCAGAATCAATGAAGGTAAGGCGCGTGGGCTAGTAGCTGAAGTGAATCTGGCGGAATGCTACTATAAGACGTGCAGGGAAGTTGGGCGCCAAGCAGCAGATACCAGTTATTTCCTCTTTAGAGCATCGGGACTGCAGGCTGTTTATGATGAGGAGCTAACTCGCTTGGCAGGCTTGGAGAAATGTCGCCAACAACTCGACCTTTCCTTGGCTGACTGCTTTGCTTTGGCCCTCGCAAGAAGAGGGAAAGCGGTTCTTCTAACCACCGATAACGAGTTGAGAAAAGCCGAGAACGTTCAGGTAAGATTCTTCAGCGTATAAGGAACTGGTTCATGGTAGCGCCGTCGTCTCTGCCAAAGCGAGTTTGCCGCTAAGCCAATAAGAGAATTGAAAGCGTTAAGGGAGGTTCCAGTTGGCGATTATCGTCTCAATTACCGAATCGGCTAGTAACGTTGCGAAGTTCGTTCGCTCACGAGGCTTCAGCCAAAACCTTCGCCTTGGGCTTAAACTCCTTCAGGTCCTCTGGTTTCGGGCCAATTATCTCTATCCCGACGATCTCGTTCTTCCTGTTCAGATCGAGGATGATGTTATCAGCTAAGGGTCTGCTGGATGCAACTTTCCCTTTTCTTATCCTTACGTAAAGTGCGGTGCTGCTTGGGTCATATTCGAGTGAAGCCATATCGTCTCAACCTATCCGGATTCCGGTGATCGTATGAAGTGATCTATGAGGGTGTTGTTCACGGAAGTTGTTTGTGCCCTTTTCCTCTGTGAAATAGATCGGTGACGTAAACCGTTTTTCCGGCTACCGCGTATACGGCACGATATTCGCCGATTCGTAGTCTGTGCAGGTCTTCTCTTCCCTTCGTTCGTCTCAATCTAACTATGTCAACCCTAACTCGAGACTCAAATGGATTTGTTCGGAGTGCTCGTAGACCAGCGATTATTCTAGTTCGCATATGAGAGTCCATACTTAAGAGAGTCTTGACTACGTCATGATGGAGTTTCACTTCATGAGGCATTTAGAGTTCGTCCAAAGAAACGAATGCGTCTTTGTCCTTGAGGCGTTCATACTGTTTTTCCATGAATCCCTCATACTCTGCTAGAGACATTAGCCGTCTTAGGATCTGATCATAGGTTTCCCCTTTTCTTCCGAATGATCGCAAACGTTCTCTGGTTTCTCTTTCCAGAGGGATAGTCGTAATTCCCATGACACCCGCCTCGTTATGCGTAGTCATTACTCGCTTATAATTACTTATAACTGATTACTCTCTGATCCCACAACAGCGTGAATGGGTCCGCGGGGTGAGGGGGCCCTGAAACTCTCTAATTGAACTGCAACGAGTGTGGCGGTGATCCTGAATAATCTAAGACAGTGTGTTGTTCGATCTAGGCTCCGAGGCTGAGCCTGGATAAATCCTTGAGCATCTTCAGCGACTGGCTTCCCAGCTTGAGGTTAGATTTTCCAACGACCCGATCTTTGAAGACAATGGGGAGCTCGATCATCTTGTAACCTCTCCTATGTGATTTGATTATGAATTCCATAAAGAACGAGTTCCCCGCTGACTCGGTCTTAACGTTCCGAATCACGTCGCTCCTAATCGCACGCAGGGACGTTGTGAAGTCGTGGACCGGCACTCGTGAAAGAATCCGGATCAAGACGTTTCCTAGTCGGCTCGCTATGCTCTTCTTGAGAGTCTGGAACGACTTCACTTCGTACTGACCACCTCTAATATAGCGAGAGGCAACCACGACGTCGAATCCGTCAGAGATTTTCCTCACGAATCGCGGAAGATCGTATGGGTCGTGCGAAAAATCAGTATCCATGCCTACGATTATGTCGCCCTTAGCGAATCGGTATCCCTCAGCGTGCGCAGACCCGGGCCCCATCTTTCGGGGTCGCCATAGGAGCCTAATATTGCCATACTTCTCCCCCAACTCCTTCACCAAGTCAGATGTCCCGTCAGGGGAATTGTCGTCAACAACAACGATCTCGCCCGTCATCTTGCTATCAGCAAATATGGTCTCTATGATCGGGATGAGCTTTGAGAGGTTCTCTCTTTCATTGTATGTCCCGAGGACGACCGAGACGAATGGGCTTCTAATCATGTGTTGTAGGCTCCTGGGCACAATGGTCTTTAGGGTATCATCTACCTTTATCGATTTAGTCCCATGATCGAAATCTGCGGAAAACTATCGGGACAGAATCGGAGGTTCACAGAGCAACAGTGAAGGTGCTTGTCACAGGTGGAGCAGGCTTCATCGGCAGCCACCTTGTCGACGCGTTGCTCGCTCATGGAAACGAGGTCACAGCTCTAGACAACCTGAGCAGCGGTTTCAAAACGAACCTTGAAGAGGCCCACAGAAACCCTCGCTTCAAACTAGTACAAGCCGATTTGAAGAAAGGAGCGCAACTGAACCAGCTTCTGGACGACATTGGTGTAGTCTATCACTTTGCCGCGAATCCCGAAGTGCGTGTGGGCGAAGTAGACCCTCAAGTTCACTTCGACGAGAATCTGGTCAGCACCTTTAGGGTTCTGGAGTGCATGAGGAAGAGCCGAAAGGCAAAGAGTATCGTTTTCGCGTCCACCTCGACAATATACGGCGAAGCCACAGTCATGCCCACTCCTGAAGAATATGGACCGCTCGTGCCAATCTCCACGTACGGCGCTTCGAAGCTGGGATGTGAAGCTCTGATCTCCTCGTACGCCTACACCTTCGGACTTCGCGGACTGATCCTACGTTTCGGAAACGTTGTTGGCTCAAGAGCACAGCACGGCATAATCGTAGACCTAATCCGAAAACTTGATTCGAAACCTGAATCACTGGAGATCCTAGGCGATGGAACGCAAAAGAAATCCTACCTCCACATAACGGACTGTGCAAGCGCCACGTTACTCGCTGCTGAGGATTTTCTGCAATCCAACCGACGGGTTGACGTTTACAACGTTAGCTCACCAGATCAAGTCGGAGTCAGGCATATTGCCGAAATTGTTGCCCACGAAATGGGCCGACCTGACTTGCCTGTAAGCTGCACGGGAGGCGTTGACGGAGGACGAGGATGGTTGGGCGACGTGAAGATCATGCAACTCTCCATCGCTAAATTGTCCAAACTCGGCTGGAAACCCAGATACAATAGCGAAGAGGCCGTACGGCTAGCTGCTAAAGAACTCGTTCACGAGATACAAATAGGAAAATGAACGTTGAATCGTAACCCATCCTTCCAGAAGGAACCTGCTCGGCTGATCGTCACGCTACCCGTCTACAAGGACACTTCGTTCCTTGAGAAGGCATGTGAGGCGCTGGAGAATATCACACCGAGCATAACAACGGAGTTCATTCTCCTAATCGCCGAAGACGGATCCAACTCGTCCGAATTGGTCAATCGCCTAAGGAAGAGGTATCCAAACATCGTTTACGCTCAGTACGATCAGAGACTCGGAAGAGGCAAAGCGCTCCGCAGGGCTTGGAGTAGCGTGGAAGGAGAGGTTTACGTCTACTTGGATGTGGATCTTGCCACTGATATGGTGAAGTTCGATGCGTATAGGCATCTCATAGAATCCCAAGGCCAGTACGATCTAGTAACGGGTTCCAGATATATCCATGGTTCAGAAATTAATCGTCCGAGACTCAGACGGTTCTCCTCTCTCATCTACAATTCGCTGGTACGCTTTGTGTTCCGAACTGGCGTCCATGATCACCAATGCGGGTTCAAATCCTTCTCAAAACAACTTGTCAAGGTACTGTCCATCGAAGCGAAGAGTGATTCATGGTTCTGGGACACTGAAATAATCGTAATAGCGAAACGGCTAGGTTTCAGGATACTGGAGATCCCGATCCATTGGACTGAACGAAAGGGGAGCAGAACGCCTCTCGGACGGCTCTTGAAGGACATGTGGCTGCATGGGTCAGGAATGCTACGGCTAATCTGGAGAGTGTACTTCACTCGACGCGGCTCCCAACCTGTAACCGGAGAAACGTGACAATCTGGAACGCAGATCTCGTTCTGCGCGGTTCGCTCCAAGATGTTTAAACTGGTGAGGCCTAAGACAGCCAAAGCAGGGATGTGTTTTGTCGGCCGAGACGGAGCTCAGGGCACTCTCCCTGGACAAATTGGGGGAATTAGCTCCGTCTGCAAGCAAAATCGCAATCTGCCAATGCGGGCCGTCCGTGTACGCCAAACCAGGCAGCTTCCAAGGACTTGACATACTGGTCGTTTGCGATGGATATAGTGAGGGCCTGAGGGCTCATCGTCGAGTGGCAGACGACCGTGAAGTCAGGTTCCTGATTGCTGAAAGGAATCTAGTCGAATCGGATGTAGAAAAGGGCGCATTAGGAGACTTTCTCACTGAGAAACTCATCTATCCATATCAATCACTTGAGAACAATTCATATTTTGAGGAATTGAGCCTAGCAGCGAAAACGCGGACTGTAAAGGAAGAAACGCGCGATTTAGTCCTCGAATACGGTGAGATGTGCCGTGGACTGGCTGCGAAACCAGAATTTTTCGCTCTCTCGAAGCTGAGAAGACACGCACGAATCTTCATCCCCAGCATGAGTGACTATCTAAGACTCCTAGACCCGGCCGTAAGGCAACAGAACATTTCGCATATACGTCAAACTTTCGCAAAGGCAATTTCTGGAGTCTCAGATCTAGTTGAATTGGATGAGGAAAATGTCACCATCGTTGACAGCGCGGTTGATAGGTGGCTTAAGGATCGGACTTCAAAGCAAGTCGTCAATATCCTACGACAAAGCCAGAGAGCATTCTACTCGTACCTTACCAGAGGTCGAGCAATGTATTTGAATCTGGATCTTCTCGCACGTGAACTGTACAATCCGCTCAGATCCGACGCGAACTCATCCCTTCTAGGGATGGAACCTGAAGATCCCAAGAACCATCTGTACCTTCGAACGGAATCCGGGATTGTATCACTTAACGAACGTTTTTCATTCGAGGAAATCGCGGCTAAGCTCCGACCCGGTCGCCCTGTTACTGTGTCGCCTCTCGCCGGAGTTCTAAACGAGGTCTTTCTCCTCACAGCTGGTAAGGAACGCTTTGTTGCAAAGAAGTTCACTGACTGGCATGGCTTCAAATGGTTCACGCTCAACCTAGTGTCCTTTGGAAGCAAATTCTTCGCAGTATCTGGAAAGGCTAGAATGGCCAATGAATATGGAATGAACCGATATCTCGCTAAGAAAGGACTGAAGGTGCCACAGATAGTCTACGCAAGTATGAAGGAGCGAACGCTTGTAGAGAACTACGTACCCGGCGTGCCACTGGACAAGTTCGTGACGCAGGCAATAGGCCAGAGTGTGCTTACGAAACAGCAGTATCAATTGGCTCGAGTTCTCGGTGAGACGCTTGCTCGTCTTCATGGAGCCGGCGTTTCAGTTGGTGACTCCAAACCCGAGAACTTCGTCGCGAGTGAAGATGAGGTCTATACGATCGATCTGGAGCAAGCCGGGAGGCGGGGAGACTATGCTTGGGATATTGCTGAGCTTTTGTTCTATACGGGACATTACAGTACGAGTCCGACGCCTACTCGGGGACTCAGTGAGCTTGTCGAAGCGTTCATTGAGGGATACGCGAAACGAGGGAACGTGGCTGAATTGAAGCGCGCTGCTGGAGTTAGATATGCGAAAGTCTTCTCACTGTGGACGCCGGCGCCAATCATCTTAGAGATAACGAAGATGCTTCGAGAATCCAACGGAGCACAGTGACACCTGATGAGCCGCAGAATCCGCTTAGTCGTGTTCGACCTAGACGGGACTCTCACCCCCGTCGTCAGTCTCTGGCGTTACCTACACGACGCGTTCGGTACTTGGAGCCAAGGAGCAACGGCAGCTCAGAAATACAGACGTGGGGAGATTTCGTATACTGAGTGGGCTGAGACGGATGCAAAGTATTGGGCAGGTACGTCATTGGTTCAGCTTCAAGAGGTACTGGATCAGATTCCATACTATAACGGGGTCAAGGCCGTATTCACTGCGTTGAAGGAAAGAGGTGTAAAGACAGCTATCGTCAGCGCAGGCCTATCCATGCTCACCGACAAGATCGCAAAGGAAGTAGGCGCAGATGTGGCAGTATCCAATGAACTGGGCATGAACGACGGCACTCTGACTGGGGAAATCAAGGTAAAGGTCGCTGTCGATCAGAAAGGGAAGATAATAGAGGAGATCGCAAACCAGTTTTCGATCCCAATAAATGAGGTCGCGTTGGTAGGTGATCGAGCGAATGACCTATGCATTCCAGAGTGCCTGAGAATCGCCTTCAAGCCCAAGGATGAACTGGCGCGAAAGGCCGATTTCGTGGTCGAAGACGACGATTTAAGTAGAGTTCTGCAGTACTTGCTGTAGCCTCTTGAAGCTCTGATGCGAGCAACGGGCCCGAACGAAGGTCCACACAGTGACAGCCGATGAAAGATTGCTGAAATGCCGCGGCGGTTTTGGTGCCATAACCCTCTACGTTGATAAGATGATCATTGACGAATCGAGTTGGAGAATCGCCAAGTCATACGAGCTTCCAGTCACGAGAATCAGAGCCGTTATTGTGGAAAGAAAAAGCGTGATTCCCTTCGCAACGATCATGGTGCTCATTGCAATAGCTACAGTTGCCGTGAAGTACAATGCGTTATGGTTCCTTGTCAATCTAACGCCGCCAACCGCCGCATTGATGAGCATGACTATGCTTGCAATATGCGTGGTGTCCGCGATTCCTGCGCTGTTAAGGGCGATTTTCGTTAACGTAGCCGTGACATGGGACGGTGAACCATCATCATTTCGCGTTAGGTTCGTCCCAGCTCATATGGGCAGGCGGCTAGCGAAGCGTTTTCATGAAGCATCCACAGGGAGCTAACCTAGGACATGCAAGAGCCGATCGCTGAAGGATCTATCGTTCTCCTTTATTTTGATCAAAGGCGCAACTGGCTGCTGCGAGTCGACAAAAGACAATTTCATACGCATAAGGGGTTCATCAACCTCGGTGAGCTGATAGGCAAGAGCTATGGTACTGAAGTCAAAAGCTCGCTTGACGTTACATTCTGGACACTGAAGCCTACAACGTACGATTTCATTATGCATAGTGCACGTAGGACTCAGATAATGTACCCGAAGGATATCGGGCTCATGATCTTGAAGCTGGGTCTCACCTCAGGACATCAAGTCCTTGAGATTGGCACGGGTAGTGGCGCGATGACGGTTGCGGCTGCGTTGGCTGTGAAACCTTCAGGCCACGTTCACACGTACGAGATGCGATTGGAGTTCGCTGAAATCGCTGAACGTAACATCAAGAGAGCCTCCGTTTCTGAATATGTCACGATCCACCACGCCGATGCTTCGATGGCGGTGGAGGGCTCAAACTACGATGCAGCCATCATCGACGTGGGCGACCCATGGACAATAATCCCTCACGTCTACAATGCCCTCTCAGGAGGAGCACCAATCGTATCCTTCAGCCCAACAATGAATCAGGTCGAGAAAGCAACCGAACTCTTCGGGAAGACGGGTTTTGTGAATATCCAGACAATAGAGTGTTTTCTACGTGAGATCCGAGCGGACACCGGAAAGACTAGACCTGCAACTATTATGGTCGGGCATACGGGTTACATGACGTTCGCTCAGAAGATCGAACGTCGTAGTGCAGATATCCCTGAAAGCGCATGACGGAACAAGGCTAGGTTCATCGGACCGCCGCCAATTCCTGTCCATGTCTGATGATGATGGTTCGTCGGGTTCCTCACTGTTTCGCTGCTTGGATCAGCTCCAGCCAGTTTCCGTCAGGGTCCTTGATGAACGCTATCTTCGATGATGACCCTTGCAGTGAGTATGGTTCCATGGCTATCGTCACTCCTCTTCTCTTCAGTTCCTGAACGGTTTCCGCAACGTCATCGACGGCGAACGCTATGTGATCAAAGTTGTCCCCCTCAGTTAATGCCTTCTTATCTCGCCAATGCGTCAATTCTAATGCCAACCCATCTTCGTCCTTTAGGAAAGCGATCTCTGCGTTGTTCTGTTTTATCTCGCGTCGACTGACAAACCTAAGACCGATCTGTTTAGTGTAGAAGTCTATGGACCGATCGAGGTCGGCGACGTTCAAGCATGTGTGCAGAATCTTCACAGATCAGTACCTAGGCACTGAATGAGGAAAAGAGATGAAGAAAAAGTTGGCGGGGCTCAAACGCAGCCCCATAGCTTCATCGTGTTAGCCGCTCTATTCTTGGCCACCGGATCAGACTAGGCCTTGGTCCAGCATAGCGTCGGCGACTTTAAGGAAGCCAGCGATGTTGGCGCCGTTAACTAGGTTGCCCGGAGTGCCGTACTCTTGGGCGGTCTCGAAGCAGCTCTTGTGGATTTTCACCATAATGTCATGGAGCCTATTATCGACTTCTTCACGTGTCCAGTTCAAGCGTAGGCTGTTCTGCGACATCTCTAAACCGGATGTGGCTACTCCACCTGCGTTTGCCGCCTTCGCTGGGCCGTAGAGGATCTTGCGGTCGAGGAACAATTTCGCTGCCTCTAGGGTCGATGGCATGTTTGCGCCCTCGCACACGACGTAGACACCGTTCTTCAGTAGGTTAGCCGCATCTTTGCTGTTGATCTCGTTTTGTGTGGCACTCGGGAACGCACATTGAGCCTTGATGTCCCAGATCGGGTTATGGTTAAGCTTCGGGTCAGCCGCAACATACTTGGCGCTTTTGAACTTGTCCGCGTACTCCTTTATCCTGCCGCGCTTAACGTTCTTCAATTCCATAACGAAGGCGAGTTTTTCTCTGTCAATGCCGGCACTGTCATGGATCAAGCCGCTTGAGTCGGATAAGGTAACTGGCTTGGCGCCCAGATCGAGCAGCTTTTCCATGGTGTATTGGGCGACATTGCCGCTGCCTGAGACCAGCGCGACTTTGTCTTTGAGAGTTTCACCGCGGGTCTTGAGCATTTCCTGCGCGAAGTAGACTACGCCGTAACCTGTAGCCTCCGGACGAATCAATGAGCCTCCCCAGTTGAGTCCTTTGCCCGTCAGTACGCCGGTGAACTCGTTCCTCAATCGCTTGTATTGGCCGAACATGAAACCGATCTCTCGGCCGCCGACACCTATGTCGCCCGCAGGCACGTCTGTGTTCGGGCCGATGTGCCTGAAGAGCTCTGTCATGAAGCTCTGGCAGAACCGCATCACCTCGTTGTCACTCTTACCCTTCGGGTCAAAGTCCGAACCTCCCTTGCCACCGCCCATTGGGAGGGTGGTGAGGGAGTTCTTGAGGACCTGTTCGAAGGCTAGGAATTTGAGGATGCCAAGGTTTACGGAGGGATGGAACCTTAGACCGCCTTTGTACGGGCCAATAGCGCTATTCATCTGAATTCGGAAACCGCGGTTGACTTGGAAATTGCCCTGATCGTCTTGCCACGGTACGCGGAACATGATCAGACGTTCCGGCTCAATGATCCGCTCCAGGATCTTGGCGGATCGGTACTCAGGGTGACGCTCGAAAACGAGAGTGAGAGACTCGGCGACTTCCTGAACCGCTTGATAGAACTCAGGCTCAGACGGGTTCTTGGCCTTCACATCGGCCATCAACTTCGATACGTACTCGCTCATTCGCATTCACCAATCAATTTGAAGTGCCAAACCTGCAAACCATCATTATGTATAAAGGCTGTGGGATGCTTTCATTGAGAGCAACTAAGCCTTGAACAGTCAAAGGTGCATAAGCTTTCGTCAGATCCGATCGGTGTTGTGGGAAGTTTTTATTTGACGAATGAGTGAACCTAGCGAATTCAACAGGTGAAGTACGTGTCGGAGAAAGCGCAACCTCGAAAACGCGGAGTTCGTGATGTCGGAATCGTCATAGTCGCAGCCGCACTAGTCATGATTCCGAGCTTCGTGGGAAGAATTGAACTGAATCGAGTGAAGCTTCCGATTTCAGTTACAGCGGTGACGGCTCTTTTGCTGTTCTTGGTCGGCGTATTCTTACTCATGAAAGTTCTGAAGGATTAGGCTGTTAACTAGAAGAATGGTCTAAGCACGAAGTTAGTGTAAACTGTAAGAGCTAAGGCAACTAGGAATAGTAGAGCCCAATACCGTTTGTTCCACTTGTACACTTTGAGTCCATCGAAGACGCTGAATGGAATGAGGTTGAATAGTGCGAGGAACGCGTTGATTGCGGCACCAGCAAGAAAAGCGAAGGCAACGGGGCCACTCAAGAGTGGCATCGCAATCAAGAGCGCTGCAGTAATGACTATGTTCACAAGTGGCCCAGCAAACGCGGTTCTCCCCATGCGATCCTTGTCAACAAATCCCGAAATCACCACAGCTCCAGGGGCGATGAACTTCAAAGGTGACACTATCGATATCGCGGTCAGCAGAACACCCGTCATGTTGAGGCGGAATTCTGCCCAAAGACCGTAACCTTGGGCAACGTACTTGTGAGCAAGCTCATGGAGAATGAATCCAAGTGCGAACAGTACCGACGCTATGAGAAGGCCAATCACGCCTATTGTGGAGGGATCTCCAAGAAAGAACGTGACTCCAGCGGCAGTCACCAGCGCTGTCCCTATGATCAGATGCTTTTTCTCGGTGTCGCCGAATTTGATGCTCTGTGTTCGCGGGCGCAAAAGTACACTCTGTGTGTCGTACGTGACTTGGCCCGGTGCGATTGAGGCTCTTGCAGATCTGATTGCCTTCATCCGCCAAGTTTCGCTGCAGTCGTGGTTCTCGGGTAGTCTGTGGCCTGGGCAGTAGTAGTGTTCGCAGTAATTGCATTTGAAGGGAAGATCAACCTCGACCCCACATGTCTCACATTTCAAAGGTTGAGGCTCCCGCGGCAAGCAGTATCTGTTTGCTTCTCACTTTTAATGTTGGTAGTCACATTGAATATGTTTGGGGTCAATGGTTGCCTGAATGCGCAACATGCGGAAAGGAGTACGACAAGCTGGAGAAATGTCAGTACTGTGGGAAACTGTTTTGCGAAGAGGATTATCCCAAGCATATGGCATGGGAACGCCGTCACGCTGGCCTAGCTGAAGAGCAGAGTACGCTCTGGCGCAAACGTAGAGAAAGCCCCTCGTAATTCGCTCCCCCGAAACGTACACTCGCTAGACAGAGTTAATTAGCCGTGCCACCAGACTAGCCGCGGCCACTATGTCGAAATACTTCCAGAAAGAACAGAAGGCTGCAATTCCGAGACATCGGCACTGCGTAGTCTGCTCGACACCGATCGGGATGGAGAAGGAATTTTGTGGACCGAACTGTGAGGACCAGTTCAAGCGATCAGAACGAAAGAGAAAGTACACGTTCATCGTGGTCCTGATGATGTTCCCAATTCTGTTCTTGGTCTTGACGCTCTTCAGCCGACGCTGAGCGTTGACTAGGGCTCAATCTTTACGTTGAAAAGTGATAATTACCCGCACGTCTCTCAGTATATAGGTTGAAAAGTCTATTTAGCCATTGTAAACCGTTAAATACACAACGGCCATCCAACCTACATTTTAACGGCTTGGTGTAAGAAAAATTGGCCGTAGAAAAGAAACTATTCGTTAGAAAAGCTACAGGGCTTGTTAGAGAAATCGGTCCACTAACTGCAATGATCATCATACTCTGCAACGTCATGGGACTCGGCTGGCAGAAACGTGTCTTCCAGTTCACAGGTGCAGCTCCACTACCAGAAAACCTCTGGGTCGCAGGAATCCCGCCAATGGTCATGGCGTTCTTGATCGGCGGCATAATCATCATCCTCTCAGTGCTCGCCTTCTCCATTCTAATCGCTGCGATGCCGCGATCAGGTGGAGGATACGTCGTCATCTCAAGGCTTGTCAGCCCGATCTGGGCGTTCGTCGGCTCCTGGTTCGAATTTCTCAGCATCGCATGGTCCTTCGGGATCATCGCGGTCGCTGTCTTTGAAGGCATCTTCTTCATTTTCGGACCCATAGTCGGCGTAACCGGCGCGGGAGTCAACGATGTCTACCTGTTCGGTGGAGGTCTTCTGCTAACCATACTCTTCACGGCAATCGGATCCTTGGGAGTAAGAATGGCAGGATACTTACTGCAAGTGATGTTCTGGATTCCAGCAATTCTAACCTTCTACGTACTCTACCTACTCGCTGCGTCACTATCGAACCCAGCTGCGCTGGCCGCTGGGCTAGCGTCGTTTGGGCAATCGCAAGGTGTCTCCGCACTGACCGCTGACATGTACGTGAAAGGAGCACTCGCGCAAGGCATGGATGCCGTCAACGTAGGCAACTATTGGGGCGCAGTCTCCGTCGCAATGATCGGCGCCTACTTCGCATACATCGGATACGCAGCGTCAACATTCATCGCAGGCGAAGTCAAGGAAGCAAACAAGAGTCTACCCAAAGTCCTGCTCCTATCGTCAGTGATCATCATGGTCGCATACATGGTGGTCTCATCGCTCGGAGCATACGCAGCCGCCGCTCTTGGTCGAGTCACCCTTCCCAACGGGAACACGTGGAGCTTCTTCGAAGCCTACTCGTGGCTCTCATACGGAGGCGGTGACCTAGCGAAGGCTGGCGTGCCAGCTGTCAAAGCATGGACAACAACCATCGCCGCTTTCACCGGAATCGGTCTGGGCCTCAGCTCACTGAACTGGCTGCTCTTCATCTTCGGTATCCTCTGGGTAGCCAACGACATTCCACCCTTCATCCTGACAGCGTCAAGAGTTCTCTTCGCCATGGCTTTCGACAGAGTCCTACCCGCATCTCTCGCAAGCGTAAACGAGAGATTCCACTCACCCGTCAACGCCACCATAGCAACCGGAGTCTTCGGTTTGCTAGGATGCTTCTCCGAGTCGGGGGTCGTCTCGAACGGAGGATCATGGAATCCAGGTGGAGCAGCGGGTGGATTGCTAAACAGCGTCTTCAGCATCGGCGTCGCAAGCACAGACTTGTTCGACGCGGTCTTCTTCACACTCTTCGCACTAGCACTCATACTCCTCCCAATCCGACGCAAACAAATCTACGAAATGGCGCCGGTAAAGTGGGGTGGCAAGACGGGTGTAATGCTGATCGGTGCACTGGGTCTAGTAGCCAACCTGGTTCTGGACTACATGATCCTAACAGCGCCACAAGACAGCTACAACGTAGGACCGAACATGACCGGAGACAACTGGTTCGCGATCCTCTTCACCGTGGCCTTAGGTATCGTCGGCATACTGATGTACGGATGGTACAAGTGGGGCCCCTCGAAGAAAAACGTGGACTACTCGACAATCTTCGCGGAAATTCCGCCCGAATAAACAAGCCTCCTTCCCTTTCTTTTTCTTTCCCTTTTTCGCGAAAAGCAATTGGTCCGATTCTCCCTCTTGCGCAGCACGTCAGGAGCCGGAACATACTCTCGCGGAAACCTCAAGTGAGACAGGAGCGAAACTCACATTACGTATGAAAACAGCAAACCACAATTGAGCTGTTAGCGAAAACGGAACAATCGGGTGAGCATAGAATTGAGACGTGACCGCATTCTCCTGAGGACTGGCTACGTAGCAAGCGTGCTGCTTGCTGCAGGAACTTACTTTGGCGGATTCGGTCTGGCTTCTTCAATCGGTGTCCTACTTGCGTCAGCTCTTGTAACGCGCGTTGGAATATACCTGTACTATGAGCGCTATTTGGCTTACAGAGCCTTCGAAGATTTCAAGGCAGGAAGAGTACGGCATGAGTGCATCGCGTGCGGCGCCTCCTGCCACCTGCGAGTCAACCTGGAAAAGGGCGATGCTGAAAGAGTTTTGGATTACGCGAAAGAACATGGAATGCAGGAGACTGTGATCGAGAAGAGCGGGAACAGATACTGGTTGGCGAGGAAGAAAAGTGGAGCCTGCGTTTTTCTAATGTACGCGAACAATACTCCTCGGTGTTCTATCTACTCGATCAGACCAGTCGCCTGCAGGCTCTACCCGCTGATTCCGAGCGGCAAGAGGCTGAAGGTTGATCCACTCTGCCCTGGCCTCAGCAAGGCTCACGGCCACACCTTCAAAGAGCACCTTGCAACTCAGGATGTTGGATCATACGTAAGGAAAGTGATGGGTAAGATCGATATTTCAGGCCGATCCACCGAAGCCTGATAAACAATCAACTTAGGCGCATATGTTCAAAGGTATATTTGCTCGGCATAGCAGTATGGGTTAGGTAGTATCAGGTTGGTTCGCCGCTCAAAAATCCAGGTCTCCAAGATAGCCGTTTATTGGGCTGTGTTCACCTTCGCGATATCGGTTCTCTGGACGGTTTCTCTGCACACGTTCGAATTCGCTGGCATCGGGCCTGCGCTGAGTTTGATTGGGCCAATGATTCTGGGCGTCTTGGCTTCGGTTCTGTTCTACTTCAGTCGCGAACATCACATACTGGAATTTGATGATGAAGGCTTTGAAGTCACAAAGGGACGAAGGAGCATTCAGAAACGCAAATGGGCAGAGTTCAAGGAATGCTCGGTGATTAGGGACAGTTATGGGCGCAACAAAGTGAGAGCCTATACCGAGAGAGACGGCTCGCATCTGGACATTGATCCATCGACTTGCGGCATTAACCCATTCGAGTTCAGGGATTTCATGGCGACGCGAATTGGAATTCCAGGCGGTGTGAAAGAAGGGTTAGATGACGCCGTGGTTTTCGAGGGCCTTGAGGCAGAGATTCAACGTGGGCGAGCAGGTTGGATAGCTGATCTAAATGAAACCTTCCTGGACTATCAGATTTCAGGTGAAGCCTTCCCGCTAATTGCGCGTGGAACAACACGTCCTAAAGGCTTCCTATTGTCTAGATTCGTTGCTATGACGATCATGCCCAATTACGAGGTTTGTCTCTACGCGCATGATATCCGAAACCCCGAAACTGCACAGAGATCTCACATAATGCATTTGATAAGGATCATTGAGACGCAGCGTGACCAAAAGAACATCAAATGGTCCTGGCTTCTGCTGTTCTGCAACCAGGAATTGCCCAGCTCCTTAGCTCGCGTGATCGAGGAATTTGGTAACAAAGACGTGGGTATAGGTTGCATTGATGTTGGCACAGGGAAGTTGATTACTAGCCCTAATCAACTTGGGCGAAGCTTAGCTAGACAAATGCGGTTGCAGCATCTGATTCGAGATCTGAGAAGGCGAACGCGTAGACCGCCTACTTTGCAGTCATAGTCTAGCTTAACCTTCCACACGTTGCAGCTTGCGTATCTTCAGGCCATCGATCTCGATCAGATATGCGCTCAAAAGACCTTCAGTATACTCCGACCCGGGGTTCATGCACTGGGTTCGTCCGATGTTCATGAAGCCGCGGCATTCGTGTATGTGGCCATGCAGTCCAAGCAATGGCTGGTACTTTTCGATTATTTTTCGAACGGATTTAGATCCTACTGGGATGATGACGGGTCTGCCTCCCTCCAATACGGGTCTCAGATTCTTGTCAAGCAAGGGTGCTTGGTCAATTTGCGATTCGAAGGGAGGGCAATGTAGACAGAAGAGTGATCGGTCGACATTGTGGACCTCCGATGCGAGTTTCTCAAGCTTTGTCATTAATTCCTCTTCAGAGCATTCTCGGGGACTATTCCAAGGAGTTGGGTTTGACCAGCCAAGGCAGGCTGCCTCATGCTCGCCATCTAAGTCAACCACGGATTCCTCTGCATACGTGACGTACGGACAGGTTTTGATCACGTCGTCGAGTTCGAACTTGTCATCGTTACCGGGATGAATTAGCACTCGCACATCCTTTGTGATTTTCTTCGGAACCAAGTCCAGCCATTCCTTCAAGGTCTGGCATTCGAGCTTGGCGAAGATCTTCTCAATATCATCTTGGCTAGCTTGATTTAGTTCATCAAATTGCTTCTGATCGCAGACGTAGGGAATGTAGCAGTGATCTTTCACGTTCTTGCGGAACTCTTCAAGCTTGGCTGGCTGAATCGTATGGGTCTGACCTAGAAAATCCGCGGTATAAGTGCCATCGGGTTGTAGAACAATCGGTGTCAGTACTTTGCCTGTCAGATCGCCACCCATGATTAGCCAATTGCATTTGAATATGGGCGCAGAGTTGAGGAACTTGCGCCATACCTGCTCGTTGCCGTGAAAATCGGATGCGAATAGTATCCTAACTTTAGCCAAGGATTGAACCGGCTGTCAAATGAGTCGATTGCTATTTCAAGCTTGCCGCTGTCTGCTACTAATCGCGGTTGACTTCCTCTACAACGTTGTACCATTTCTTAGCGGGGCCAACTTTCGCTCGAAGTTTCCACTGCAGTGTCTTAGGAGTATTCTCTATTATGGCGTGCAGTTTGTCTATTTTCCCGGAAACGAGGGACTTATCCTCCGCCGTCAGCGTTTGGTACTTGCTCAGGAATTCCTTAATCTTCTGAAAGTTCATGTTTACCGTATAGTTAAAGCCCCACTCGTTCGAAAGAACTTTGGCGACGTAGTCCGAATTGATCTCGTCCTTGTCGGTTGATCCAATTTCGTGTTCTCTAAGTAGAATTATCGCGTCTTGAATGTCCTTCTCATTGGTCTGAACAATCTGAAGCTTTTGTAGCAGTAGTTCTGCGAGAGGAACGGTGGGTGAGTCGAGCTCCAATCGGTTCGAATAGTCAATCACGTGGCACATCTCAAGCTTGCCCAGAAAGACGTCGATCGCCTTGTTTCCTTCCTTATCGTTGAAGATCTGCCTATGCCTTCCAGTGGCGCCGGTGAGCATTAGGGAAATGTATGGCTCGTATCCCAGATCAACGAACAGTCGCTTTGTTAGAGGTCGAAACTTGGCATAAGTAACGAAATCCATGTCGTGTTTCGGCACACGTTTGAGCTTTTCATACAGGTTTTCGTACTTGGGGCAGTGCATTCGAATGGCAGCGCCACCCAAAATTCTGAGAGGGACTTTCCTCTCATCGGCGACTGAAATTATTCGGCGGATTTCTTTTACGAATTCATCGAAGGTCGCGAATTCTCCCATGCAACTCATCTCGAACTAGTCTGGTTTTTTGGTAATCCACGAAACGGCTTTGTGTTTCCACACAAGCTGTTCATAAAATATGTGTGTCTGCTATTAAGACCATCGAAGATTCCGTTAAGTCTGAGGCGGGACCTCCTCGAAATTAGTGTTAACAGCTCGCTCGAACTACTGTGACATATGTTAACATCTGACTGTAAATTGTGACGCGCCCTTGAGAGTTTCAATTAGGACTTCACGATCGCATTGTGACAGGCCGCGAACCTGCAGTGATACAATCTTAAGGCAATTCACTGGGAACAGAGCTCCGAATCTTAATTTGACAGTTGGCCCGACACATACTTGTTTATCGCGTCCCGAGGTTATGGACAAGTGTCTACTGAGAAACAGGGAACACTCCCGGTATCGCTTACATCCAGGGTTTTGCCCGGATCAAAGCTCACAAATCATCTTTGGATAATTCCGCTAGCCATAGGGTTCATCACTTGGGAATTGGTCACAAGAGCGAACCTGGTTCCACAATCGAATCTGCCAGCCTTCTCCTCCGTGCTCTCAGTATTCTTCTCATCTGTACAAGACTCGACGTTTCTTCTACGGATCGCTCACAGCTTCCTGACTTTGACCTGCGGCCTCTTCCTCGCTTTCTCAATGGCCCTACCATTAGCATTTGCAGCGGGCAGCAAAACCAGGTTCGATTTCACGCTGACGCCTCTAGTGATGCTGTTTGGGGCGCTGCCCGATCTATCGTTTCTTCCACTCCTCGTATTGTGGTTCGGTCCAGGCACCGTAGCCGCGGTGATAATGGCGTCTCTTGCCGCCTTCTTCCCCATCTACTTTACCGTTAGGGAAGGCACGAAGAATATTCCTCGTGAACTTTACGATGTCACAACCATATTCAAATCCGGTCGATTCTCAACCTTCACGAAGATGGTTCTTCCAGCGATTTCTCCATACATGTTTAGCGGACTCAGGCTTGCCTACGATTTTGACTGGGAGATCATAATAGCGATCGAGATTGCTACGCGTGTGGCTGGGATCGGTAGCTTCATCGATGGCTCCGTAAGCGCAGGCTCACTTACCAGTGGTTTCGCCGCAATCTTCGCGATAGCCCTGGTCGCAATCATAGTTGATCGAGTGTTCTTCGGGACGCTGGAGTCATGGTCGAGGAAGTGGGCATGATGGGTTCTCATATGGAACTCGACAATGTGACCAAGTTCTACGAAGGTCAGGATAAGCAGCTTCATGCACTCCACGAGGTTAGCTTCGGGATCGAGAGCGGAGAATTCATCAGCATAGTCGGCCCGAGCGGTTGTGGCAAATCAACATTGCTGAAGATAATGGCGGGCCTAGATCAACCCAGCTCGGGAGAGGTCCGACTTCACGGTGGACCAGTGCGCGGTCCTCACTCCAAGATCAGCATGGTCTTCCAGGCGTTTGGGCTGTTTCCGTGGAGAACAGTGCTTGAGAATGTTGCGTATGGATTGGAGATGCGCAAGGTCCCGAGAGCAGAGCGGCAGGGGATTTCACGGGAGTACTTGGAGATGGTCGGATTGGGTGCCTACGCGCACATGTACCCGAAGCAGCTGTCGGGTGGAATGAAACAGAGGGTAGGAATCGCTAGGGCTCTCGCTGTCGACCCGGAAGTTGTTCTCATGGACGAAGCGTTCAGCGCGATTGACGAAGTTACTGCAGATGTCCTTCGCGAAGAGGTTCAGGAGATTCACAAAGAGACCGGCAAGACCTTCGTTCTCGTCACCCACAATCTATCCGAAGCCATCGAACTCGCCGACAAGGTTGTTGTTCTATCGTCTCGCCCTGGAAAGGTGAAGAAGATTTTTCCCGTGGGGCTTGAGCGACCTAGAGACCGGACGCATTCAGTATTCATTCACATGCACAAGGAGATTCTGCATCTGCTGAAAGAGGAGCTTGAGGGCACACTGATACGACATAAGCTCAAGGGTATCAAGGAGCTACAATCTCTGCATGACCTGGAGCGCTCTGACCAGCCGGACAGGCTGAAGTAGCGTCCCGGGTTATCTGAGCGCCGTTCCGCACTTCGGGCAGAACTTCGCGTGGCCCGGAGCAGAGGATCCGCAGTTCGAGCATATCATGACTGCTTGAATCGTGACCGGTGATTCACTGGTCGATGTGGCTGTTTGAGCTTCAGGCATCGATGCCAAGTCAATTTCCTTCTTCAGGAGCACTACGTCTTCGACAGATTGCACATCATCCCAGCTCATGTCCAGTTCAGAATGGGTCTTGGTGCTGACGCGAAACGCAAGCGCCTTGCTCCGGAAGTCAACTGAAACGTCCTTAACGTTTCCTACAACAGTACCCTTACTGTCGATAACCTGCATCCCAACAAAACGCTGCGCCAGTATATACTTCGTCTCTTCCTTTGGCATTCCAAACGTCCTGCAGCTCACAAGCATATTCGAATAAATCTGATTTGCGGTGCGCGCTAGTCTTGGACGCAATAACGTTTCCAAATCAGATAACAGACCAAGATACTGGTCATTCTAAGCGATCGCAGAATGGTCTTACTTAAGCCGACTCTGACAGGTATCGTATTTCTCGTACTTGGCGTACTCTCGATCACCCTTCTGGGTCAATATGTGACAATGGAGGTGCAGCGGACACAACGACAAGACCTAGAGCCACATGTGGAATTCCTGGTTGGCGATACGGCTGAAAGGTCCTATACCTTACCTGCCAGCGTCCAAGTCTTCGGCACTATTGTGGCCACCCAGGTACCATTGAACCAATCCGGGGAAATTCACTTCATCGTTCTGGACAATGAAAACCACCAGAAATGGATCGCTGGTGGCCAAGCAGATTTCATATATTCAACCGACAATCAGGGTCAATTCAACTACACATTCACGACGAACAAAAGCGGGGTCTACTATTTCCTCTTCGATAACCGTGCTTCACTCTACAAGAAGTATGTGACCCTGTCGGTAGCATACAATGAGGTCCTGACAAGTAGGGTTCCGGATACGAGAGTAGAGCCGATTGGTTGGGGTTTGATCATTGCGGGCGCTCTTGTCTTGGCGTACGGGCTTGCAAGGAAAGCTCCAGTTGTTTGGGCTGAGAGCCGCTAAGCAACTTCTAAATAGAGTGTTCCCGTAACCCTTAGACGAATCCATAATGAGCGGGCTTACACGGAAGCAGGTATACGTGGACAGGAACCTGTCCGCGGTTCTCGGCATGAGTGAAGGAGAACTGGTCAGTTATGCGGATATCCAGAAACGGCTACACAAGTACATCAAAGATAATGACCTCAAGAATCTGAACCGACCGAGACCCCAGCCCTCAACTGCGCCGAGCGCGCCAGCCCAGATTTCGGGATCGGCTCAAATGAAGCGGTGCAAGGATTGTGGCGCCGAGATCCCGCCTGAAGCAGTCTTCTGTGATTTGTGCGGCGTGAATCAGTAGCGTATTTACTTGGATGTTGCATTTCAATTTGACCTAAGTGGGTCTATTTTAAATACAGTCAAGCAGCGCCTACCTTTAACCCTCGTAGTAGATGGACGATTTTTATGGCATCCGAAAAAATCGGTATCGTAGGCTACGGCGTATACGTCCCTGTCCATCGCATCAAGTCGGAGTACATAGTTAGGGCGAGAGAGAGGAAGCGAAAGGATCTTCCTCAGTTCCTTGACAAAGTGAGAAACGGGTTACTCCTACGCGAGAAGGCCGTAGCTTGGTTGAATGAGGATTCGATCACGATTGCAACCGAGGCAGCTGGAAACGCTGTGGATATGGCTGGAATCGACCCACTCGAAATTGGAACGGTTGCCGTTGGATCAGAATCTAAGCCCTACGCCGTTGGAACCATTGCCAGGCACGTGGCCTCTTTCCTAGGCTTAGGCAACCGCGTGTACGTCGCAGATCTTGAAGGGGCGTGCAACGCTGGAATGCAATCGTCTGCTTTCGTTGAGAGCCAGATATCCAGCGGCAGGATCAGGTACGGATTGGCGATCGGAACAGACGTAGCGCAGGCGCCGGTTGGAGATCCATTGGAATATGCGTGTGGCGCCGGTGCCGGAGCCTTTCTGCTCGGTCGCGAAGATCCACTGGCATCGATCGTGGATACCTCAGCCTACTCGACCTTAACCCTGGACTTCTGGAGAAGAGATGGAATAACGGTTCCAAGTCATTTTGGGCGCACAACCGTTGAAGCGTACATTAAACACGTGATCGCTGCGATCGAGGGACTACTGCTCAAACATCCAGAGATTTCGTTGAAGGATTTCGATTACGTAACGTTCCATCAACCGTCCGGCTACATGCCCATGAAGACGTGCAAGACATTGACACAGGATAACATTGAGATTCTGGAGCATCCGGAACTTGAAGATAGAATGCGCATAACCCCAGCATTCATCGAAGAGAAAGTCCGACCGTGGCTGCGTGTGCTGGATACTGGTAACACGTACGCCGCGGCGACGCTTATCGCGACCAGCGATATTCTCGATCACGCCAAGCCGGGAGAAGATATACTGGCTGTATCCTACGGTTCTGGTGCTTATACGATCGCGACGTGGCTGCACGTTGAAGACGCAATACTGCAACGACGTGGACGCGTTCCAACTGTGCAGGACTACTTGAACAGACGTCACGACCTCAAAATAGAAGCGTACGATAAGCTGATGAAGATGAAAAATGGATCAATGAGGGCGCGACTTGCAGCTCCGCGAATTGTTGCAGAAGTTGAGCCGTACAATGGGGACATGATTACTTACACGCTATGCAACGGATGTGAGAGAGTCTTCTATCCGGCCCGAGATAGGTGCCTCGAATTCGACTGTAACGGTCCAGTCGAGCAACACTCACTCCCAGTAAACGCCCGCCTACTCTCCGCTAAGAAACTGACGCTAAAGGATCGTCTCATCTCAAACTTCGATCTCATGAAACAAGGGAAGGTGCTGATAGTGGACGCTTTACTGCAAGAGCTTCCACCGGGTACGGAACTTGAAGCGCTCATTCGACGACTTGACGACGAAGGAAAACAAGGACTGATAATCTACGGGCCAACCTATCGACCCGCTTTTAGAAACAAGGCATTGACGAAGAAAGCAGAAGCGGCGACGGTTCTAACTCGCTAGTCGGCTTTCGTGGACTGCGCCGCATTGGCGGCAGTACTGGGCGTCTTGGATTTCGTAGAAGTCGCCATCTTCGTGGATTACGAAGGTATCTTGGAATCTGTGACCCATCAGTTTGCAGACCATGCTCAACTTGATCGCCAGAGGACAACATGCAGTCGCAGTATATTAACGTACCGTTTATGAAACAGTAATGTATCGTAAGTCTACATAACGCATTTCATAAGAAACCAAACCATAACACATCTAATTCAGTCAGGGGGTCCAACACTTCTGCGGCATAGCCGGCTACATCGGCATCAACGATGAACCACTACTCAAGGCTATGATAGAAACCCTCAGACATCGTGGACCCGACGACACAGGATTCTTCATTGACGACGGAATCGGATTGGCAAGCGCGCGCCTAAGCATAATCGACATAGAAGGCGGCCATCAACCAATACACAACGAAGATGGCACAATTCACGTCACGTACAACGGCGAGATCTACAACTTCAACCAACTACGACGAGACCTAGAGTCCAAAGGCCACAGGTTCTACACGCGATCAGACACCGAAGTCATAGTGCACAGCTACGAAGAGTATGGGGAGGGGTTCGTTAGAAAACTGAACGGGATGTTCGCGATAGCCCTCTGGGACTCAAGACTAAAGAAGCTCATACTAGCTCGGGACAGAATCGGTATCAAGCCGCTCTACTATGCGACATACATGGGCGCACTTCTCTTTTCGTCGGAAATGAAAGGGCTCTTGCAAGCTCCGTTAAGGCGCGCCGTGGACTTGGAAGCGCTTCACGCCATACTTAATGTGGGTTACATTCCGGGAGCCGGGACACTCTTGCAGGGCGTGCGAAAGCTTCCCCCCTCAAGCCTGCTTCTCTTCCATAACGGTTCGATCAGGATTGAAAGCTACTATGAGATTCCGTCGATCGATGAGAGTGTGAATGAGGATGAAGCGGTTCTACGTCTTCGCTCTGTGCTGGGGGAGGCAATAGGCGACCAGCTTGTAGCCGATGTTCCAATCGGCTGCTTCCTCTCAGGAGGCCTCGACACGAGTGCAATAGTTGCCTACGCCGCAAAGGCTTCGACACAGCCTCTCAAGACTTTCTGTATGGGGTTCGGGGAGGAGACCGACGAATTTCGCGACGCACGCCTGATCGCGGATCACTTCGGTACTGAACATCATGAACTGGTCGTTGACAGTTCTCAAGGGATGAAACTGTATCCGGCTATGATCTGGCATATGGAGGCCCCGAAATACAATCTCTACCCATGGTTCGTCTGCGAACTTGTCCGTCGCCACGTGAAGGTCTGCTTGAGCGGAAACGGAGGCGACGAAATCTTTGGCGGATACTTTGCAAGATATCAGAACGCTCTCAGGGTTGACGCACTTTCCAATAATCCGCTATCGTCAGTGCTCCGGTTATCAGGAAACCTTCTTCAATACCTGACCGACGATGTCAAAACGCAGAATCGATTCAGAGTGCTCAGTTCTCTCGGCGATGATGCGTCAGCGTATCTGGTTCTGGCCGGAGCTCTGCCCGACGCCTTTAACCGTAAGCTCTTCAGTCACGGCAACTCATTATTCAATTCCCTGAAGAAGCATTACGCTCCCTTCTTTGGGAAAGCCGATTTTCTTCAGGGGCTGATGGAAGCTGAGCTGAGGACTAAGCTTGTGGATGATCTGTTATCTGTGGACGACTCGATGAGCATGGCTCATTCATTGGAATTGCGTGTGCCGCTCTTGGACAATAGGATTGTGGACCTCATGATGAGGATTCCTTGGAGGATGAAGTATGCACCCGGAACCCACGGGAAGCAAATCCTCAGAAGGGCGTTGCAAGGCGTCTTGCCAGAGTCGACCTTCCGCAAACCGAAATGGGGGTTCAGTGTGAACGTCTACCAATGGTACAAAGGTGAGCTCGGTGAACTGGTGAGGCAGGTTCTTCCCGAATCTGACGTCGTTCGAAAATACTTCTCCTCCAAAGTAATCAAGAAACTGTTGGCAGAACAGGTTTCTGAAAGAAACCGGCGGCACCACGTGCTACTTTGGCAGATACTTGGCTTTCACTTCTGGCACAAGATATTCGTCGAGAGTGGACGGGTAGGCAGGGCGAGTCTTGGGGTCAACGCATTGGTGGCTTAAGGGTTGAGCTACTGGGTTTGCGTCGTGGCCAGGAACGCCGCAGCACATTTAGGGCCCACCCTCAACTCCCTGCTCAACCAGGCTCTTCAACCAAAGCTAATCGTGGTCGTTAATGATGGCTCAAGCGACTCAACCACACGAATCCTAGGAGAATACCAGAGCAAGCACCCGGGCTTCTTCAGGGTGCTGAACTTGCCTGATAATGGATATGACATAAGGCGTGTGCCTCGAAACATCAACATGGCATGGATGAACACTGTTAGGGAAGGCGTGAAAACTGAGTATTTCATGATCAGCGGCGACGACTGCGCGTACCCACCCAACTACGCTCGGCGACTCGTCTCTCTCATGGAGGCTCAACGTGGAATCATGGTGGCAAGTGGTCGACCATCAACGGGCGGAAGTGTCTGGAGAGAACATTCTCCTTCCGGAAGCGGGCGAATGATCCGATGCTCTTTCTGGGAAGAGATCGGTGGAAACTATCCGGTCAAGGCGGGGTGGGAAACATGGTTACTGTACAAGGTGCTGGAGAGGGGATACGAAGTTGAGCTGATGAATAACTTGGTCTTTGACCATTTTCGGCCAAGGGGAGCCAAGCATCAATTCGCATTTTGGGGGGCAGCAATGTTCACTCTGGGGTACCATCCGTTATACGCACTTGGCCGAATCGCGAAGAACACCGTTGAGCGGAACATTTCAGTTACTGGTTCACTTAACATGTTGCGAGGATACCTGCAAGCAGGTCTAGGCTCATCCGACCCCTTCATTAGCCGGTTCGAGGAATCTCTGCGAGAATTTGTGTGCACTCAACAGTTTGATAAGATCGAGCGCATAGCCACCAACCTACTGCAGCGGTGGACACGATTTTAGAACGGATTTGAGCAAGAAAACGCGCGTGCTTTTAGCGGTGGGGTGAATTGCGGTGAGGCTCCGGAGGTTGGCAGGTCTCAAGTCGGGCTTATCTTAAATACAACGTATACTAGTTGTTAACGTATGTGGCCCCAACGCTGGCTAGGGGAGCTGTACTCAAGGCTTTGGACAAGTCACCGAGGGGGGCTATTCAATCTCTCCGATGTTGTTAGTCTTGTCGGCTCCGAGGCGAAGGCCAGAGTTGCCGTATCACGGCTCAAGAAGATGGGTCTCCTCTACGTCTTTTCCTCAATCGAACGGAGGAAGCAGTACGCCATCGGCACGCCAACCCTCTTACCCTACTTAGCCAGCGGCAAACTCCTCAACCTAGATCTTATCAAACAGGGCAGGTATGCAAGGCTGATAGCCCTATTCTCCATAGAAGCCCTTCGGTTATTCTCCAACATCAAGAGCATAGTCGTCTACGGCTCCGTGTCTCGAGGTGATGCCGCTAAAGAGAGTGATGTCGACCTGCTAGTCTTAATCGAAGATGAAAGGAGCGTCGGGGAAAGGATTCAGAAACTGTCGCGGCTCGAAGATCTTGGGGCTATCCGCGAGGAACTTGAATGGCTTGACAGCCAGGGGATTTTCACTCACATCTCAATTCTCCCCTTTACCGAACGTGAGGCTCTTCAATTCCCGCCAATCCTGTTGGACATTGTTGAGGAAGGAATCCCAGTTGCCGATGACGGAACCTTTCTTGAGTTAAGAGATAGGTTGCGGGCTAGGTTGATGGAAGCAGGTGCGAAGAGGGAGTTCCTCTCTCCAACCGAATGGTACTGGGACCTGGCCCCTGGACTCCGCGTAGGTGAGGTATACGCCCTGTGAAGTCGCTCGAAATCGCTGAAGCAATGATCCAACAGGCCCACGATCGGTTGGTTACAGCGGAGCGAGCAACTTCGAACCAGAACTACTCGTACGCAGTGAGGAGTTCACAGGAATGTGTGGAGTTGAGCCTGAAGGCTGCTTTGAGGGCCGTTGGCGTTGAGTATCCTAAGAAGCACGATGTGGGTCGAGTGTTGGTAAGAGTGAGGGATCGTTTTCCGTCAAGTTTCGCTATCGAGGAGTTTGCTCAGACGAGCAGGGAACTCGTCGACTTGAGGGAACCTGCTATGTACGGTGACGAGGTCAAGATGACCTCCGCAACTACCCTATTTCACAAAGAACAAGCTGAAGAGGTCGTTGAGAAAGCTCGAAGGTTGCATGAAGCATGTGAGGCGTTCATCAAAACCCTGAAAGCTTCCGGAACAAAGAAGGCTAAGTGAGAGAAAGAGTCATTATCTCTTGTTTGATGCGCAACAGATCCCCATGACTTCAGGTCGTAGGTAGAGCTTGCTCTGAGAACTTGTTGACGATTGGCATCTTCCAGCCGAGTCCGAAGGCTTTCCTTGGTATACCTTAAGTATATCTCTGCTGGATATCTCGCCGTATATCCATCCAAGGTGTTGGATGGCTTGGCAAAGACTCAGGTGAATGTTAAGCTCGAGGAGCAGCTCCTCCGCGAGGTCGAAAGATTGGTTGAGAGCGGAACCTACGCGACCAAGACAGAGGCGTTTACGGAGGCGCTGAAACTACTGCTCCGAATTCAAAGGGGCCGTGGCCTTCTTCAGAAAATCGACAAGATTAGGCAGGGGACTGAAACTCTCCCAAGCGCCAGTCGGGCACTGAGAGAGGTTCATGAGAAAGAGGAGAATTAGCGCTTGCCGAAAGACGTCGCATTAGATGCTTCGGTCGCTGTGAAATGGTTCAAGAAGGGCGAAAGAGGGGAAACGGAAGCTCTCAGCATTAGAGAGGAGATCTTCACTGCAACTATCCAAGCCGTGGCCCCTCACCTCCTGCTCCTTGAAGTTGTCAGAGCCTTGGTGAAAATTCATTGTCCCAGAGAAAAGGTCGAGCAAGTGTATTCAACCCTGAAGGAAGCAGGGAGCTTGGAGATCATTAGACTAATACCCATTCAGGGGTTGTTAGACAAGGCTAAGGAGATCGAGATTGATTTGAAACTCTTTGCTTCCGACTCGACCTACCTTGCCGCAGCGATCACGGAGCACAAGGATCTCCTGACTGATGACAACCATTTGCTTGAGCAAAACGTGCGGCAGTACGCTGAGAAGCAAGGAATCCACATTCTACCGATCAAATGACGCATGTTCTCTACAGGGCACTGGAGAAAGTATTTCAGGTAAAGTTGTTTCGCGACCTGACATTTCATCATGCCCGACCGAGGGGTGCAAAACATCAGTTCGAATACTGGGGGGCTGTGATGCATTCACTGGGCTATCATCCACTTTACGTCGTAGGCAGGGTTCCAAAGAACATGGTTGGCCGATATCTCGCAATTAAGGGCTCATTGAATATGCTCCGAGGATACCTTCGAGCATGCTTGGGTTCAGCGGACCTTTTCATCTCGTCGTTTGAACCATCGCTGAGAAAGTTCGTTCTTACAGAGCAATCTCGGAGAATCGCGAAGGTTACTACAGGTCTACTCTAAGCCAATCTTCTCTCCAAATTCAGATAACAGGTCTACTGGGTCGTGAACCTGTCGCCATTTGGAAAAATGAGGTATGCCCTTAAATGGCAGATATGTCACATGCGTAATGTGACAGTAATGATTAAGCCGTTCTTTGAAGCCGTGCGGGCATTTAAGTCGGGCCCATTCAAGTCGGCGGACCTAGTCAAGAGGCTTGATTACGCAAGCGGTTATGTGAGAAACTTCCTCAGCCAAGCAACGCGGGAAGGTCTGCTTGTGGCTGAATCAGGGGCTGGAAAACGAGAGAAGACCTTCAGGGCCAACCCCCGCGTGGTCAGGGACATCGTGCTCAGAGGAGGGAAGGATAAGGAGGAACTACTCGATGCCATGGGGCTCCGGTCCAAGTACCTTGGCGAGTACGTCGCCCTGAACGGATTCGAAGTTATGGACCATGACCAAGATCTCTACAGGCTCGGGGAGAGGGTTTTCTCGAACAGAGAGGCGCCAGGGAGGATCGTCGTAACCAATGTTGGCGTCCCGAAGAAGATCATAACAGTTGAAGTTTAGACACGAATAGGAAGCGTGGTGTGTCAATTGAACATTGGGAAATGCTGGTCCTTCAGCAATCAAGAAGAACCTCCCTATCCAACTATTGAACTGAACGTGTCGTCACACGCCGGCAATACAACAATCAATCCCAAAGTTGACACAGGCTTCAACGGCTCGTTAGCGATTGGAACCGAAGTTGTGAAAAAGCTTCATCTGAAGTCTGCTGGAACCGTTCTCGTGAAAACTGCAGCGGGCAACCGTGAAGTGTCACTATACGCCCTGAGTCTATCTCAAGCGGACTTGGGCATGTCCTGCGCCACGCTCGCAATCGGCACGGAACGCTCGCTTGCGGGGAGAAAAATGCTCAACAACAGAACCTGGCTACTCGACTGCAAAGAAAACAAGTTTTGCATCATAACCAAAATGGAAATGAGCTGAAGAAAAACAGCTCTCCTGATGGCTTTGTGGCCTTGCCGGGCAAAGGTTCGGGCGCTTCAACCTGCAAACTTGTTCACGATCGGCATCTTCCACCCTAACCCGAACGCTTTCCTTGTGATCTTTATCACTGGCGGAGCTTGGCGGCGCTTATACTCAGCATTCCTGATTCTTCGTATCGTATCCTTAACAACCTCCACCGGAAACCCCTTCTGAACCAACTCCTGCTTCGAGAGACGATTCTCAACTATCTCATCCACCAAGGGAGAAACCACAGCATAGTCGAATGGATCAAATTGATCAGGACGCAACTCGGCTGATGGGATCTTACTAAAGCAGTTTTCAGGGATCACAGGCCGTTCTATTTTTCGGTTGTAGTATCGGGCAAGGGCGTAAACTTCCATCTTGCTCACGTCCCCGATGACTTCGAGTCCTCCACTCATGTCACCATACAAAGTCGCATACCCCAACGCCAGCTCCGTCTTGTTTTCCGTCGCCAAGACCAAGTCACCGAACTTGTTTGACAGAGCCATCAGAAGGTTGCCGCGAATTCGGGGTTGGATATTCTCTTCGGCGAGGTCAAGTGGACGCCCTGCAAAGTGGGATTTGGGTTGCTGCTCGTAAGCCTGGAATATCGGCTCAATCGGTATCGAGAGATACTTACGGGTCCCCATTCTGGTGGTCGAGAGCTGGTGAAGCTTACCGTGACCACGGTTAGGTCTTGAATCTCGGGCAGTTGTGAAGGAAAAGTTTGAAACGCAATAATCGTTGGTGACTATCAATCCCCCATAAGTGATTTGTGGGCGCATAGCGCCTCGAACTATCAAGAATATGGGTGGGACTTACTGTTTTTTCACCATATCCTCGAGGAAAATCAGTTGTACATCGAAAGGCCGTCTCTTCATTTCACGATGTAACTCATCCTCGCGGAACGCGAACAATGCCTTGGAACCTGTAGCCTTGGCCGTTGCGAGTGCGTAACAGTCGCCCAAGGCAAGTGCACGTTCACATTTGATTCGCGCTGCGATCTTGGACACTTGTTCAGTGTCCGCAACCAGTACGTAATTCGAGCGTCTTAGATTGTCAACCTTAGACTCAGCAGTCTCCCAGCCAAGCTTTCTGCAAAGAATGTACTCAGCCTCGGAAAGGTTCACCTCTGATGAGTGCGCCTCAGCTGACTCCGCGATCAAGGCTTCGGTGACCATGCCGCCGAGATCAGAGGAGAGAAGCATTTCGATAATGACGCCTGTGTCTAAGGCGAGGTCGCCGCTAAGAGTATCGCCGTTCAAGCTCATCCTCTTTCCTACGATCTTCTGCACGTCCCCTCCGCAGTTCTATTCGAACGCTTTTGGCAAGGACACCGACGGGGGCACACGCTTCTCCAAGAAGCTTCGCGTTCTTTCCATGCTTGCTTATCAAGTATCGAATAACATCCTCATAGTCCACCTTCCTGCCAACTTTCATTTGAAGCTCAGCCGCCAGCTTCACAAGTTCGCTGCGGAGACGCTCCGACACAGTTATCGTGGTAGTTCCCATAGATTTCATTAGGTCAATGAAATCAATTAAAATCTTTCCCATGGGGAAAACGACGGATTTGAATCCTTAGATAACTCGCTGAGGTTCTTATTCTCGGAACCTGTTTACGATGGGCATTTTCCACCCCAAACCAAATGCTTTCTTCGTGATCTTTATCACTGGCGCAGCTTGGCGACGCTTATACTCAGCACCCCTAATTCTACGCAGTGTATCCTCAACAACCTCTTCCGGAAACCCCTTCTGAACTAATTCCTGTTTCGAGAGACGATTCTCAATTATCTCATCCACCAGAGGAGAAACCACGGCATAATCAAACGGGTCAAACTGATCGGGACGCAATTCTGCGGATGGAATCTTTGTGAAACAGTTCTCTGGAATCACCTGCCGCCCAGCTCTCCTATTATTGTACCGAGCAAGAGCGTACACTTCTGTCTTGCTAACGTCGCCAATAACCTCCAACCCTCCACTCATATCCCCGTAGAGGGTCGCATAACCTAGAGCCAACTCAGTTTTATTGCCTGTAGCGAGCACCAACGCGCCGAACTTGTTTGACAGAGCCATCAATATGTTCCCGCGCAGTCTCGCTTGCAGATTCTCTTCTGCAACGTCACGCGGTTTACCCTTGAAGAACGGCGTGAGCTCTGCTTCGAAAGTTCCGAAAATTCTCTCAATCGGAATCGTGAGGTATTTGATTCCAAGATTGTCAGAAAGCTGCTTCGCGTCACTTTTACTATGGTCACTGGAGAAGCGCGAAGGCATCGAGACGCCGGTGACATTCTCCTTTCCGAGAGCTGTTGCTGCTATGGCCGCGACCAGAGAGGAATCTATACCGCCACTCAGTCCGATGAAAGCGCGTTGGAATCCGGTTTTCCTGAAGTAATCCCTTACACCCAAGACGAGCGCGTTGAACATTTCTTCGTCGCGATCGTATTGCGGTTCTGGGAGTTCTCGTAAACCGGTCCCGTCCGGTCCTAGGTCAACGAGCACTAGGTCTTCTTCAAACTGCTTACCAATTCCGATCAAGCGACCGTCCCGATCCACCGCGAGGCTTTGCCCATCGAACACCAGTTCGTCTTGGCCGCCGACAAGGTTAACATAGAAAAGAGCGACTCCGAGCCTCACAGCCTTTCGTCTTAGTATACGCAGTCTGACTTCCCGGATCTTGTCGTGAAAGGGTGAGGCGTTCACGTTGACCACTAACCTTGCACCAAGATGGGCAAGGGTGTCCACCACCTTCACAGAGTACCCAACCTCTTCGTCCCAGATGTCTTCACAGACAGAAGTGCCAAGAGCGACATGGTCGCTTCCCAAGTCAACTTGCATTGGTTCATTCAGGACGCCCGGTGTGAAATAGCGCTGCTCATCGAACACATCATAAGTTGGGAGTAGCGCCTTGTGAACCACTCGCTGAATTCTTCCACCATTCAAGACAGCTGCCGCATTGTACAGGTTGGAATCATCGTAATCGACAAATCCAACAACTGTGATGATAGGGGACAGTTCTTTTGCCAGTTCCAGGACACACTGCTTGTTAAGACGAACGAAATCTTCCTGTGCCGGTTTGCGAGTACCGGAAGGAAGGCGCGTTTCTCGGGGCGGGAGCAGATCAAGGGGAGGATATCCAGTTATCGCCATCTCAGGAAAAGCTACTAGATCAGCCCCAGCGGCGATCGCTCTCTTTGCGTAATCCGATATAAGATGTTTGTTTCCCTCTAGGTCTCCGACTGTCGCATTAATCTGTGCCATGGCGACGCGCGGCAAATTCAATCGGCGCGATTAATTCTCTACGCCAACAAAAGCCTTTGGGACTGGCGACAACATGGAACAATGAGTCCTCCGCAAGAGACACTGCGATTTTGACAGTATCGTCCGATGGCCTTCCATCGACGATTATTAGTTGGCTGACCGGAATGTTGCTGCGTATCGCTCTTATGCAGCGCTCTATTGTTCCCGCACTGTTCTTAGTTGCGAGTCAAATCCACTTTTATAATACTCCCTGTCATTTTGTCTGGGTTGTGCCCCATTTCTCGTCTAACGCCTGCAGAAAGGATTTGGAGAATTCTGCTGGATCTGTTTCTCGGGGGATGGTTTTGACTTCTTCGCCGTTGAACAATACTTCAAGCCCACACAGCAATGCTTCATGCAGCATTCTGGGCAAGCCATCCTCCGTTGTCATTCGGATCAGTCTTTTATGATGTCTGTAAAATGCGGGCATTTCTGATCTGTTCACGAACGGAACCACTTCCACGTTCGGAAGCTTAACCTCGTAAGTCGCGGGGTGAGCGATGTTGCCTACAATCGTTATCTTCTCACCGCGGTGCCTGCGAGCATACTCAATGATCCACGCGAGTCGATAGATCTCCGCATTTCGCTTCCCACCGGGGCAGTAATAGAGCACATCACGATCCGGCTGAATATTGCGGAGATGCGGGGAACGAAAATCGCTCCAAACTATGGGCAATGGCAACACGAAACCCTTTGCGTGCACGAAATTCTCCAGGTGTGGGGAGACGTAGAACACCAAATCGGTCAAATGCAATACGGCCTTCCAGTACGCGCGCCTCCACATCGATCGCTCTCTGGAATACCAGTAAGCGTCACTTCCGATAAAGTGGATCATCGTCTTCTTTCCGAGCAGCTTTGCCACAATGATGTATCTGCTGCATGTCTGCAGGTAAATGCCATACACGAAATCGAATCCGCGAAGCACAAATGGATTGGGGAAGCGTATCTTATCCGTCCATTCAGCCTGCAAGCCATTCGCGTTGAGAACCTCCGCCACCATGTCAGCGTTTGGTGAGCCAGTGCCTACCACCAGAATGCGCGGCGACTTAGTCATGATAGAGGTCCCCGCCAGACTCCCAATCTTCGCTCAGCTCCCGATTTGAGTATCCGTAATATCCGGAACAATTGTAATAGATTCTGCTGATGAAGGGGCATGCGATTGAATTAAGATGCGACCCAACTACCTCACTCGATTCTGGTACTCATTCGGAATCGGATATGGTACGTGTCTGGCCTTTATATTGGGATATGTCACGACTTTGATCACTGTTTACTGCTAGCCGATCAGGAACCTACCTGGTCCTCTAAACCTCTTCCATCGCTTGCAAACTTTCGCGGTCTTTGCGACAGTTATTGGTGCACTATTGTCTGTTGAAAGAAGATGGCTGCATTTGAAGAGAAGTCATGCACACAGCTCTGAAGCATACATAACCATAGAGTCAAATCCATATTCATACAAACTTACCCAATGTAAGGAATTCGAAGCGTTCGCGCTAAGCTACGTCCAGCTATTGAGACTGCTAAGCAAGCTTCTCCAAAACCTGCTAACTAAGGAAGATGAAGAGCGCATAAGGGCTCTAGAAGTCAAACTGCACACGTTAGTTGATGGAAAGATGGTCGGGAGCCCGAGTAGGAAGATATAGAGCGACTAGGATGCCTCTTTAATCAAAATATTCTCAACTTGTTTAGAGACCGTGGCCCAATCGAAATTCTCCGCGACCCAGTCACGACCCTTATGGCCCAAGGTACGGCTCAATCGAGAATCTGTCGCACCTAGCTTAATCTTTTCGACCCACATCTCAACCTGATCATTTCCAACTGTCCAGCCCGTCTTATTTTCCAGAACAATTTCTGGAACCCCTCCGACTCTGCTCGCAATCACGGGCTTGCTCATCAGCGATGCTTCAAGGACTGTTGTCGGACAGCAATCTAGACCCGACGCCAGAACATAGCAGTCACATGCCGTCAGCATTCTGCGTACAGCTCCGATGCTGTTTATTCCTGGGACAAAGTGCACGTTGGATAAACGCAAGAAGCGTTGCTTGATCATCGGCAAAAACGATTGGTCTACTTCCTCGCCCTCGGCTATGTAGAATTGAATTTCAGGTAGCCTCGCCATGACCCGATAAAAGTTCAGAAGCCCCGCAACTTTTCCGTAGACTGTATGATTCTGGATAATTGCGACGGCAGGTTTTCGGAAACTAAGGCCACTCTCTGGGTAGAATTGGGCGGGGTCGACTCCTTGGTATACGACTTCGGTCTGCTTATTCGGAATATGTTGTTTCACTATCTGGTCAAGCCACTTGCAGATTGGAGTGATCTTGTTGGCCAGCCGAGCTCCACCTGACTGGAACGCAAGTTTCTGGATGGAAAGCAGCCGTTTCGTCCATGTCGCTGATAGGAACCAATCTCGATATTCACGCCACCAGTCTCCTCTCAATTGCAGAACTAGAGGAATGCGCTTGGCCTTGAGACGGGATATGAATTGGAATTGTGCAGCGTAATACGGGCTGTCAGTATAGGCAACATGGGGTTGGAAAGAAGAAAGCGTTTGAGTCAGGCTTTGCCCACTGGTTGTTACTGGGAGGAACCGGGTAAGAATCTTATCTTTGAAAGACACGCGCAGATCAGCCTCATACGGGTAACTCAGAGTTACAAGTTCGTAGGTGATTCTTGACGAGAACTCCTGTGCCATTCTCTGGATCATGTGCGCCTTAGGGGGCGCGGCTAGGAAAAGCACTCTGACCAAGGGTTCAGCCCATTAGTGTCTCGATAACGGTTCAACTCAACCAGTTGCTGTCTCCGGCGGCAAGATACTTCATTCCTGTCGGAGTCCAATCAAAATGTCTCCATGCTTCTTCTAGGTTGTCAATTATCAGTTTGCATTTCGTTAGGTGCTTCATCAATTCTCTTTCTGGTATCGCCCTATACAACCTATGTCCTGCCACAATCAGTACGCATTCAAATTCCGATAAGCCTTCGGGGAACGGAAAACTTTCGGCGCCAGTTAGTTTCTTGATTTCATCGTTTGTATAGTATGGGTCGTTGATTTTGACGTTGATACCGCGCTCGATGAGTCGTCTTGCTATTCCAATGGTTGGGCTGAGAACATGCACCTTAAGGTCACCTTTGTAGGATAATCCCAGAATTCCGACGTTCCTCAACCCTGAATCTGCGATTCTGTCTGCAACAATGCCCGGAAGTTGCTCATCAGTCGAAATGGTTTCCTTCAATATGGTAAGAAAGTTTGGTCTCTCAGCGCCCTCAAGAACATACTTCGAACTTAATGGAATGCAATATCCCCCAGTTCCGAAACTTGGGTGATAAACGTTAACGTTCCATTTTGTCCCGACCAGTTTTAGGACTTCGGTCATGTTGAGGCTTGGGTAGGCAAGGCTTAGCTGGTTAGCGAGAGTTATTTCTGCGTGGCGAAACGCATTCTCTATGCTCTTCACAATTTCTGCGTGTTTATGGTCAGGTGCTGGAATGAGTCGATTGCAGACTATGCCTAGGACATCGATCATTAGCTGCGTCGTCTGGGGCGTGGATCCGCCGACGATCCTTGGAAGTGTTTTCAGGTTCTTTTCAGGGCTAATGAACCAGTCTCGTCTTGGAGCGACTCCTAGGAAGATATCTTTTCCGACCTTCAGTCCGTTCTTTTCAAAGATGGGGATTACGAGATTGTCGGTCTTGTTGGGTGTCAGCGTCGACTCGATTATGACCAACGGTGGATCCTTTCGTCCTTTGACATTAGTGGCGATTTTCGTGACCACGTCCTGCAGCGCGCCATCCCATGGCTTGTCGCTTTTCTCAGTCGGTATCGCAATCATGTGCACCGCGAATTCCGGTTGAAGGAGTGTCTTCCAATCCGTGGTTGCCTTCATCATGGCTGATGTGACTAGGTATCCTATATCAAACCCAAGCCAGTACTCCATGTTGGGTACCGGGATCCTGCCATCGTTTATTGATGATACGATTGAGTCGGATATGTCGGTGCCTACGCATATGACGCCCTCAGCGGCGAAGTTTGCCATCGTTGAGAACCCAATGTATCCAGTTCCCCAAACCGCGAGCTTTCGATGACCAGCCAACAGTTGCTTGCGTAGTGAATCCAACGCCAAAGCCTCAGCTGCAGGTCTAACCCGAACCTGCAAATAACCTAATCCATTCTGACCGGACTCAATGATCGGATCAGACGGCTCAATCCAGCTTTCAAATCAAGATGGGGTGCATCGTGCAAGACAGATCGAGTTCTGGTCATATCGGCGCAGCTCTTTCTTATGTCTCCTTCTCTGGCTTTTCTGAATACAGGCCGAATTGCGTTTCGACGAGTGACCTTACAGAGCAATTGAAAGAGCTGTCTCACAGTCGTTGGTTTACCTGTTCCCACGTTGAACGCCTGTCCTAACCCTACTGTGGATTGGAGCGCAGTCACGTTTGCTCTAGCTACGTCAGACACGTGTATGAAATCCCGTGTCTGATATCCGTCACCGAAGATGGTGGGTCTGTGACCTTCGAGTAAGGCTCTGGCAAAGATCGCTATTACGCCGCTGTAAGGATTCGAACTCTGCCGCTCTCCATAAACGTTGAAGTACCTTAGAGATATGGTGGGCAGTTTGTAAGCTCGAAAGAAGGCCCCGCAATATTTCTCCGCCGCCAATTTGGATACTCCATACGGAGTGATCGGATTTGTAAGAGAATTCTCGCTGACCCGACGCGATTGAACTTCACCGTACACCGATGACGAAGAGGCAAACACGACTTTCTGTATTTCCTCCTCCACTGCAGCTCTCAAAACACTCAATGTCCCATCAACGTTCGTCGCGTTAGTAATCTCTGGTCTTGACATTGAAACATACGGGCTGATTTGGGCTGCCAGGTGGATAATTGCATCAACTTTCTTAGACAACGTTCGAACTTTTCTGAAATTCCTCACGGTCCCGCGAACAAAGTGCATCCTTGAATCATGCTTCCATTGGGACAGGTTCTGAATATTACCTGACGATAAGTCGTCGAGAACCCATGTGCTTACTCCCAATCCTAGAAGAGCGTCCACGGTATGACTGCCAATAAAGCCCGCTCCCCCGGTAACCAAAACTCTGTCGTAGGAAATCCGCATAATCTTCAAGTCGACTACCGGAAGCTACCTAATATGCCTTCGAGACTTGAATCCACTCACAATTTCCCTCATGCCATTTACATGTTGGCCACTGATCAATCTTTCAGCCCCTAAACACCAGATGGGTGTCTGGAAGAAGTTTTGTGTTAACGCACTACGACGGTCACTCCATTTGCGCTCGTAGTCTCAGGTGGAGCAGGCTGGTACGTCGGTCAACAATCAAGAGTTGAACGTCAGACGGCCGTGCATGGCCTTCAGACCTTCGAGATACGACTTGATATCCTTGTTGCCACGTTGTTGAATCCTGATTCGGCCTTCGCACGAGAATGGGCGGAATACCTCGAAGCTGACAGGTTGAGCGTCTTTGCACTCGGACCTACTCGTCTCAACCACCCTTCGCTGCAACAGGACCTACACGTGTGGAGAGCATTGTCGAATGTTCTGCATTGCGGGTGTTGACAAAACTAGCTTCGGAGCCTGCCTGCTTCCATTATGACTGCCCTTTCCATAAGGCATCCATTTGTGACAATTTCGTACTAGATTGGGTTCGCCTTACGCGTAATAGACTGTAGTTGATTACTTCGCTGAACATAATCCTAAGTTCCACGTTTGCGCGTCAACTCAGATGACCTTAAAACATCACATAGACTAAAGCGCGGAAAGGAGCTGCTTACTGACGGTCCTAGTCAGTGTCATCTGTGTATCATACAATGACTTGCACCATCTGAAACGGCTCTTTCCCAGCCTAGAGCGTCAGTCATTCAAGGATTTCGAGGTGATCTTAGTCGATAATGCCCGAAACAAGTCGGTTCGGCAATATGTGGAATACTCGCAGGCCAAAGGGCATCGACGGATAGTGTATGTGCCGAATGTTAATGAGGGTTACCCCGGAGGAAACGTAACGGGCGTAAAACATGCGAAAGGCGAGTACGTGCTGATAACTAACCCCGATACTATCGTAGAAAAGAATACGATAGAAAAGCTGGTTGCAGACTTCTCGCGGAGGCCCATTAATGTGATGGTACTTGTTCCTAAGATTCTGATACGCGAAACTGACGTGATTAATTCGATAGGTATGAAAAGAATTAGGCCGAAGGAGAATATTTACACTAATATCGGATTTATGGATCGCGATGTTGGCCAATTTGACGCGCCGCAGAAAGTGGACGCATTCGACGGAGCGGCATTCATGTTCCGAAGACAACTCCTGCAATATACCTACCTCTTCGATCCAAGATATTTCTTCGGCAACGAAACCGTCGATCTAGCTGAAAGGATGGCGAAACTCGGGCTCTCCGCTTACACGTGCCCCAGCGCAGTTGTGCGTCATCGGCTTAGAGGCACCGTCTCATCTTCAAAGGAGAATGACAGAATCACTGCGATCATAGTTAGAAATTCTCTGCTACACACCTTGCGTAACACCGATCTTGCAATGTTTCTTAGAACACTAATCATCGGCATATGCTTCAGGAACATCCTCGGCAGGATTCTGACAGGGCATAATCGACGAGTAGCGCTGATATACCTCAGGGGCCTGTTTATGTTCGTGACACAGTTGGGACGGTTTCTGGGCAACACTTAACACAATCAAAGACTTAGAAAGTGTAGAATCGCAGCTCAGGAGAAGGACAAGCTGAATGTCCATCCTTGGTACTGGCATTACTTGTTTCGGGTATAACTTTGTAGGAGCTAGCGATCTGCAATGTTGCAACAGTTGCTGCGAGCTCTGCTGTTTTCGCTCCTTGTGCTCTGCTCACAGTGCTGCTGTCAGCCCTTTCCGCGCCAAACGCGCCCCAGAAGCCGACATAGATGCATGATATAATTTGTTCACACTATATGTCCCAACTGTCGTGATCTCAATCGTAGGCTTCGCACCTGTAGCTCAACTCGCGCTTAGAATCCTTGGTCCCGAGTACCCGAACGGGACGTCGCCCTCCGCAATAATAGTTACAAGGTTAACGGCGGTGGGAACGGTGTATCCGGGATTGTTCCCGCCGGTTGGAAATGGTCCACTGCGGCAACCGTGCTGGGATACGTTTAGTATTGCCTCTCCATTTCACTTAATAATGCCTCCCAGAAGGGGATGCGATACATTGCTGTGCAGAACTATTTGACACATAGATGAGCAGCAGAACGGCTAGGTGCACAAAACATGTTTCCAGTATTCATAATATGCAGGGACAGGCTAAGCACTCTAGTTAGTCTAACCAAATGGTTGGAGCGTACAGGTAGCGCCAGAATTTACCTTGTTGATAATGCCTCGACTTATGCCCCCCTTCTGGAATGGTATGAGCAGACGACGCACACGGTTATTCGACTGGGGGTGAATCTTCGCCACCTGGCTCCCTGGGCTTCTGGTTCGATACGAAGATATGCACCGAACGAATTCTATTGTGTAACTGATCCGGACATCATCCCAATTTCGGATTGTCCGCTCGACGCACTCCAATTCTTTGAGGAGACACTGTTACGCTATCCTACCTACAGAAAAGTTGGTTTTGGGCTGAAGATAGATGACATACCAAAACACTACATTTATCGAAAACAGTTCATCAAATGGGAAAAACAGTTTTGGAAGCACCCAATTGCTCCCGGCCTCTACGAGGCCAACATTGACACTACCTTTGCAATGTATAGACCTAACTCAGAGCATTGCCTTAGTCCTTGCATTCGCACTGACTCACCATACCTTGCGAGACACATGGAATGGTACATCCACAGCCTACATCCGTCCGAAGAGGAACGTTACTACCGCGAACATTCTAGGCCCGAGTCACCGCCTCCAACTATTTCGAAACGGGTTTTAGTCCACAAGCGATTGATCGCAGCGCGTAGAGCCATATTCCACTAGATTGACATTATAGGAATCCTGCCTTGTTGGGGTTATGACCAGGATTGTTATTGGTGACCTGCGTGGCAGTATTACGAAACTCACGAGACCGCTCCGCAGTAGACTCACAGTGAGATCATTGCGATTCGATGCGCGGGTCGGATTGTCAAGTAATCAAACGTCGTGTCAGTCGCGAGCTGTAGGAGAGAGTTGCATCTGCGCAATCTGATCGTTCTTCAGCCAATCCATGTACTCTCGAAGCCCCTTTTCGATTGACACCGATGGGCGGAAGCCCAGTATCCTCTGTGCAGCGGAAATGTCTCCCTTGCTGTGACGCACATCACCAAGACGTGGTGCCGCGTACTCGACTCCCACATCTTTGCCGGCTACCTCCTGAATTAGCGCGGCCAACTTATTAATGGTGATCTGCGTTCCACTGGCCAGGTTAAAAGCCCCGGTGCAATCAATCCGAGCTCCGAGTAGGTTGGCTTGTACGACGTCATGAACATTGATGAAATCGCGAGTTTGTTCTCCATCACCATAGATTACGAGCTTTTTCCCCTGTAAGATGAGGCTGCCAAAGATTGGGATTACGTTGCCGTATGCATCATACCTTTGGTTAGGTCCGTAAACGTTGAAGGGGCGCAAACAGGTGACGGAGATTCCATGTAACGCACCGTAGATCAGACAGTCTCTCTCAGCCGTGAACTTGCTTGCTCCATAGAACGAGTCTGGTGAGATAGGGTGGTCTTCCCTGATTGGCAAAATACGCAACTCGCCGAAAATAGCAGCAGACGATGTGAACACAATTTTCTTTACTTTTGCAAGTCGAGCTCTCTCAAGGAGTCTCAAGGTGCCAATTACATTTATTTCTGCATCCATCAATGGATTCTCTAGAGACCTGCGGTTGCCTACACTAGCCGCCAAATGAAAGATCGTGTCCACGCCCTGCAACGCTTTGGTCAACGCAGTCTCGTCACGAATGTCACCATGAATGAATGTGACATTGTCAGAGGATGGTATGTTTTGCTCGTATCCAGTCGAAAGGTTATCCAGTACACGAACGGTGAGGCCTATTTCTATCAGCCCTTTGACAATATTTGAACCGATAAACCCTGCGCCTCCAGTAACCAATACTGATTTCATAGCTACTACATCCGCACACAATGATTCATTAGTCGATGCGCTTTTCTTAAGAATGTGCCTCCAACAAGAGAACGAAGCTTGCTAGTAACTGGAGAATCATTGTACCAGAATGGTGATATTATGAGGGCCCCTCAGCGAAAAGTGCTGTTCATAACGTCCTATGCGCCGCACGGAGTCGGTGGCTCAGCTATCATTCTCCACAACTTGTTGAGATATGTTCCACTGCGGCGGGTTGTCTTCCTGACTAGCCGACAAAACGTCAAGTCTTATCCCCTTGTCAATGACCCACTCCCCTGTCCCACGTATTATTTTGACAGCACTCCGTCGGCAAGAATCACAAGATACTTTTTGTACTTGTTTTCACATATGGCGAAGCTCGGAATTCTCAATCAATGCTACTTGGCTCTAATGATGGCGATTGGGATAAGGAAAATCGTCTCAACAGGTATGAGACTCATCAAGGAACAAGGGTTTGATTCCCTCGCCCTAACAACAGACCCTGGACTGGCGCTTATTGGTGGCTACTGCTTGGCAAGGCGGACACGTTTGCCATACTCCATCATCTACTTTGATCCATACGTGGGCAACAATTTTGGCTGGGTGCTCAATCTGGTATCGATGGCTTATGAGCCAAGACTGTTAAGGAACGCTCAAAATGTGATAGTCTGCGGAGATGCACTAGAAACAGCTCTCAGCAGGCGCGTGCAGCGTGAATACGTTTCTTTGCCTATATCAGTTGACGTTCCCAGGAAGCCTCCGGATTTTGTTCAAGGCCGTCCAAAAGTGTTCAGAATCCTTTACGCTGGAGCCGTATATTGGGCACAAGTCGATACGATCCGATCCTTTGTAGATGCCGTTGGAGCTTTAGGAGTTGAATTTCTGGTATATAGTCACCAGAAAAAAGAAGAGCTCGCGAGAATGGGCGTGGAAGGCAGCCATGTTCGTTATGGATTCTTGGCTAAGAAGGAACTACTCAAGTTTCAGCATAGCGTAGACCTTCTATATTTGCCATTATCATTCAGAAAAGAATACAAGAAAGTCATCGAAGTGGCGACCGCCAGCAAGATTTGTGAATACATGACGTCGGGGCGTCCGATTCTGCTCCACGCTCCAGCCTATGCATATATTGTCAAATACGCTGTGCGGGAGAACTTCGCGCACGTAGTTACTAGCGCAGACCCAGAGAAGATAAGGCAAAACCTGATCATGCTTATGCGTGATGCGGCACATAGAAAACGACTCGCAGAGAACGCCTGGCGGATTGTGAAGACATATCACAATGCAAAAAGGAACTCGAATATTCTGACAGATACTCTCTCCCTAGCCTAGGCTTCGTACTTCTGCTGTGCCTCGCGGACGATCCTAGAGGAATGGCTTTTCTCCAATCACAAGATTCGTGACGGTGCCACTCACATTGTCAACAAGATACTCCGGCGGTACGCGCCAAGCACCCTTCTTGGAGCATGCAACCTTCACGCATCTCAGAATGTTTCTTGGTTCAACACCACTCAACGTGTTGCTGCCGCAGTCCAAAGTCTCCTGTCGCTCGGTTGTATCTCGCGTTGTCACAGTCGGCACATGGAAGATGCAACATTCCTCCTGGACTGTGCCGCTATCTGTGAGAACGCAGAGCGCGTTTTTCTCCAGTGTGATGAAATCAAAAAAGCCAAATGGCTCTAGGAATTTGATCTCTTCGTTATGGACCACGACATCGAACTGTTCCATCCGCTTACGTGTGTGCGGATGAAGACTGCAGACGACTGGAAGCTTGTACTCACGCTGAACCGCGTCAATTGATTGTGCCAATTGCGCAAGACGTTTCTCCACGTCCACATTTTCGGCTCGATGCATAGAGACTAAGAAATAACCTCTTGTTTCTAAGTCCAGACGTTCTAAGATCCTTGATCTCGCGATTTCCTGCTCATAATGACAGATAACTTCGTTAATCGGGTTTCCAATCGCGTAGACCCGATTTTGCGGGAACCCCTCCCTCAGAAGGTTCCGTCTGCTACGTTCGGTATAGGGCATTAATACGTCACTACACTGGTCGATAATCCGACGGTTCACCTCTTCCGGTACCTTGTCATCAAAGCATCGGTTGCCAGCTTCCATATGGTAAACTGGAATGCCCATCCTTTTCGCAATAATCGCGCAGAGGCCGCTGTTTGTGTCTCCGAGAATAAGGAGGCGTTCAGGCTTTTCCAGGGAGAGTATCGGTTCTGACTTTGCTAGAATAGTGCCGACTTGCTCACCAAAATTCTGGGCTCGAATACCCAGGTAGTAGTCGGGTTCACGGAGTTCAAGTTCGTGGAAGAAAATGTCGCTCAGGTGGGGATCGAAGTTTTGACCAGTGTGAACAAGCTTGTGCTGGCACAGAGAATCCAGGGATGAGATGACACGGCTCAAACGAATGATTTCTGGCCTTGTCCCGAGAATCGTCATGACCTTCATTTTGAGCTATTAACTCCCATGAAGCCAGCGAGACTAAGAATCCGCTTGAGCGTAGCTAGGTCAACCAGCTCGTTCGCCGATGAATACTCCTGCTCAATGGTTGGAAGATCGGCTCTAACCCCCCTCAGTTCTGGTATGATCGGTTGTATTATGAAATCGCCATTCGTTCTCACCGTGCGGATTGTCTCCTCTTCCGAGACGAGGATCTCATGAACTTTCTCACCAGGGCGGACCCCAGTAATCACTGTAGGCAAATCTAGGTCGCCTTTCAGAACATTGGCTATATCCACGACTTTCGCAGAAGGCAGGCGTGGGACGAGGATCTCGCCGGGCTCACATTGCTTAACTGCCCTGAAGACTGCATCGACGGCTTGGTCAATTGAAAGAAGGAAACGCGTCATCTCCAAAGATGTAATAGTAATGGCGCGCCTGTCTTCTATTTGCCTGAGGAACAACGGAATTACCGAGCCTCTCGATGCCATGACATTGCCGTAGCGTACGCAGACAAACTTAGTCAACGGCACCGTCAAGTTTGCTGCAGCAAGGATTCGTTCCTGCAAGGCCTTTGTCATGCCATAGACATTTACTGGCTTGCAGGCTTTGTCAGTCGAGATGCCAACTACCATTTCCACATGATTCTCTGTTTCAGCTAAAGCACGGACGAGATTCTGGGTGCCGATTGAATTAGTCAAGATAGCTTCGTGGGGAAAGTATTCGCAAGTGGGAACCTGCTTCAAAGCTGACGCAAAAAATATCAGGTCGGCCGTTTTGATTGCTCGCGCCAGAGACTCATATGACCGGACGTCACCAATAATGAATTCAAGAATTCTCTCCGCTTTCCCATAGATGACTTCGTCCGTTGCTGCATGAATTGCTTGGTATTCTAGTCTCATGCTATGCTGTTTGTCTTCGTCTCGCGAAAACACGAGCACCTTTTCTGGTTTTCCCATTTCGAAAGTGAATATGCGACGGAGCAATGCGTGACCAAGAGACCCCGTGCCGCCTGTAACCAGAATTCTCTTGCCCTCGAATGGTTTCGTGTACATGCTCCTCTACTCTCTCCTTTTGAGATCTTCAGCTACTTCATTTATCATCTCCTCATGGGGTGGGATTCTGAGATGGCATTCGTTTCGGATTAATCCAGAATCCAGACTCCTGTTGATTCGAACGCTCCTATCTCGTATAATTTTGATTGGTAGATGACAGGCATCTCGAATTCTTCTTAGGAGTTCGTATTTGCTAATCGGCGTCGCGCTGAGATGGCGCAGTCCATTCAGCGAGGGGCATTTGCTCGCTATTTGTAAGATCAGTCTTGCCAGCGATCGCGTATAGAAACCGCTGAAGATAGCGTTCGTGAACCCTTTTACTGTTTTTCCCCGTTGAGCGACAAACCATTCAAGCAGCCCGCGGTCGCCGTCTAATTCAAATCCATACATGGAGGTCCGGAGCACAAGCACATTGTTGGCGTGAGGCTCGCCCATGAGTTTAGTCATGCCGTAGAAATCAATAGGGTCAGGAGGGTCGGACTCGGTGTAACGACCCCTTCTGCCTGAGAACACGCAATCAGTCGAAAGGTGAATCAGACGAGTGGAGGCTATGCTACAACTTCGAGCCAATAGGTGCGGGAAAATGGAATTGACCCTAATCGCCTTGACAGGATCGCTTATTGTTGGAGATTGTTTCACGACACCGATGCAGTTCACTGCTACCTGTGGGTGAAGATGTCCTAGCACATGTGTCATATCATCATGCTCGGCATCCACGCCAGAAACAATACGATTCGCCTCGAAAAGGTGCTCTGCCCCCTCAGGAATGCGGCGCACCGTTCCAAAGACTTCGAATCCTTGCGCCATCGCCTGATCCCAGAGCGTGTGTCCAAACATGCCATCGGCACCCAATATGAGCAATCTCATTGTCGATCATTCTGTGATACGTTCAGAGGGTCACCCAGCGTCGTCTAATCTCCATTATCCACATTATGCTGGACAACCTAGCAGTAATCGGTGCATTAGTATGCGCGGGCGTTTCAGCCGATTCCAACTTATAAAAGCGGCGTCTACAACTTTTCGTCATGGATAGAATGCTGTCAGTTTTCTCAAATCTCCGAGTAAGAGATGGGGAACAGCGTCATGCGCGATTGTGGCAAGTGCGCAATCGGGAAAGTCAACTCGGATGGATCAAGAACTTGTCCGTTACTTTCTAGGAGCTGTTGTGGTGGTGCAACGTGGTGCCCCAGAACAGGATGTTTGAGATTCAGAAGCGATTAACTAATGATGAATGGAGAAGCTGAAATGCGAATGTATTGACTGGCGGGAGATGATTATCGATCGTAGTTGACAATGATGCGGGACTTGTAGTGCGACTTCAAGATTGTAAGAAGTCTCTTAGAGGTCGGCGATCAAGTGCTTGTCATCTGTCCTCGGTACTCGAGAACTCTGCCAGGTTGCTGGATTTTGAGGATCCCAAACCTGCGTAGATCTGCAATCCTGCATTACTTGTCATTTGGAATCGGCCTCTTTTTGGCATTGATGGCGGCGAGAACGACGATCCGGTACGTTAATCACCTAGACTTCGTAATTCCCAAGGTCTGTGCGGCCGCCAAGCTCTCAGGTCAGAAATACATCTGCGACCGCAGAGTCAATTTTGCAGCAGTAGTAGAGCGCACACATCCTCGCGCTGCTCGAGTGACGCAGGTCATAGAGAATATCGGATGCCGATGTGCTGACAAAATCATCGTGGAATCTACAGCGCGCCGCCATAAGCTAGCCCGGTTCGCCGACAAAATCGAAGTCATCCCCAATGGAGTAGACACGCGAACCTTCACTCCTCAACGGATTCCTATAGTCGTATTGCGCCCACCATCCATGTCTCTCAACTGCGGGAGGATATAGGGATGAACTTGACGAGCATTGGACGTCTGCTATTGAGCTTTCATACGTCTGACGGCGTTGCTTCTAGGTGTCCCTACCATACCACCGTTAATCAGTAATCTGAGTTTTCGTTCAATCTCATCGACTCTGGATTTTTCTTCCTCGTTCAAGAGCCCTTGGCTCTCGAGGAGTCGTCTCATCATCATCAGCATTTCAAGATTGAAGGGTGTAAACACCTCTCTGCTATGTCCTGGAGGAATTTTGTAGTTGTAAGGATTCGCTTCAACACCAATATCTAACTCGGAACTGTACGCAGGTACTCGTTTGAGGTGCAACCACCCTATGGCTACTGACAATGGTACTCCGACAATTGTCGCCAAGAGCGCAAACGGAACAAAGCGCGGGAAAAGGTCCTGAAGATTCGGAACGTTCTTGATCGCAAGATAGTAAACTGTAATAAGAGTCGACACGAATCCCAAGAGAAATGTGAGGTATGTTGCATACCCCACCCTGAAATAGTACCACACCCTCCCTAGAAAACGCAATTTGCGACTCAAATGAAGCACGGGCCTAAGAGCGACAGACATTCTATTTAATGTGCCCTAGCCACGACTCAATCGTTCCGCAATATACTATCATTGATCAAGCAAGGAGCATAAAATCGACCAATCGATCAAAGGCACCTCGATGGATGGGGGTGGGAGAGATGAGTCTCGGATTGAAATCCTTTAGCCTAAGCTGGAAACATTCCAGGTGGGATAACCGAAGGGCTTGGTCTCCTCGGCAAATGACGCTGAAAGTGGCAAAGCTATTCCGCTCCGTCTCAGTAATCTCATGTCATTTTTCGAAGCAGAACGCAGGTCAGATGGTGTGGCTGTTGCTTAGAGCTTTCTTTCGTAGGATGATAGGTACCAAAAGTCCATAGCTCTCCGGTGAATGTGTCCCAGAATTCCTGGTCCAGGAGAGTTGCATGATTTTCGCGCAGCCAAGCATCAATCTCCTTACGGGAGAAGACTTGGCATATGAATGGATAGTCTTGACCATATCTAGCTTCGGGAAGCGCGTACACATTTGGGACATACCTGCGCTCGTTGTAGGGAACTGTTAGAGCAAGATGTCCTCCTGGCTTCAAGAGAGAGAACATTCCCTTAATGGCGAGAGCATGGTCTGGAATATGTTCAAGAGTGCTTACGCACGTTATCATGTCGAATTTATCCGTGAGCTTTGTGTCACTAATGTCGTCCTCGACGACGAAAAAGTGATGATTCTGTAGAGGCCGCTTCCAGTACCCCCCGTTTTTCTTGTCTATGGCCGTTACGTGGAAGCCGCAATAGGCAAGGAGAGAGGGTAATGGTGACTGCCCTGGTCCCACATCAAGAACCCTAGAGGGATTTATCCTTGATATGTGTTTGAATACGAACGCATATTCGACAGCTCGCTCGTTCGGATCTTTTATGACTTGAGATCTGTATTCTCTCTCAAGTCTCTCCGTGTTTTTTCTCTCAAGTGTCCGCGTTAGAAAAGCATTGACGAGCCTTTCATAAGCCCAAGACTTGACGTGCATCGCTCGACCCCTGTAAATCTTACTGCTTTATTCACAGAGATGCTGCTGATAAGTCTCTCTAGATAGCGCCCACTCTTGCTTGACTTCTACTATCGTTACTCGACAATATTACTCAATTACTCCTACGCATACGATGAGGCAGGACTTGCTTGCTCCGAATATGGCTATGAACAGGAAGCTTTGCTCACCTGCTTCACAAAGCACGTGTGCTGCTCCAGTACTCAACCTGGAGAAGGTCTTTGGAGGCTGGCAGATCTCCCTTGGCAGACGGAGTGCCTTGGATCAATCTTGGAGCTCGTTTCTTCATTGAATTTGTTCTTACTCCAGAAGGTATAGTGTACGAGTACGGATCAGGAGGGTCAACCATCTTCTACTTGAAGCGAACAAGACGAGTGTATTCCGTTGAGCATGACCCGAATTGGTTTGAACGCGTAAGGGCTGTCATGACCGAGAAGGGACTGACCAACTGTGATCTTCGGCTGATCCCTCCGGAACCCGTCTTTGTACAGAACGGGGACCCTGAAGATCCCGCAGCCTACAGTTCTAGTGATGAACGCTACAAAGGATACAGTTTCCGCAGGTACGCAAGTTCAATCGATTCATTTTCCGACGCCTTTTTTGACTTCGTGTCGGTAGACGGCCGCGCAAGACCTTCCTGCATCTATCATGCCCATCGGAAGGTCAAATTCGGGGGATATTTGATGCTTGACAATTCTGATATCTCCAAGTATCAGAAAGCAAAGGAGCTTTTGTCAGGCTGGAATAAGCATGAGTTCTACGGGCCGGTTCCATACCAGAATAACTTTACCGAGGCCTGTATTTGGATAAGACCTAGCTCGGAATTGCTCACACAACAATAGTTATCGTATGCAGTTCATTTAGGCACTCTTGGCTCGTCAGGATCGCAGTCGATCCCATTTGACTATGGTCTGGGCTACCTTCCTTGCATCATCTAGCGACAACTCTGGATATATCGGAAGACTAAGAATCTCCTTCGCGATGGCGTTGCTGTTCGCCATCGAACTTACGCACCGAACACGGTCTTGGAACGCCGGTTGCTGGTGAATGGGAAGAGGATAGTGAATCGTTGTTCCGATGCCTCCATCAAGTAGAAAACTCCTAAGTGCATCACGATGGCTGGATCGCAATACGTATTGATGGTACACGTGAGTGGCAAAAGGCCTGCATTTCGGTAGGATTAGGTTGGTGGGCGAAAGAACATCGTTGTAAACACTCGCCAACGATTGACGCTTTCCATTTTCCTCGTTCAGGTATGGGAGCTTTACCCTCAAAATCGCAGCTTGGAGCTCGTCCAGACGTGAATTAAGACCTGATTGTTCACTGACATAGCGTTGGCGCCATCCATATTCACGCAGGGCCTTGACCTCCGCTGCCAAATCAGGGTCACTTGTTACAACCATCCCCCCATCTCCCAAAGCTCCCAAATTCTTGGTTGGGTAAAAACTGAAAGCTGCGATGTCACCCCATGCTCCCGTCATTCGGTCCTTGTACATGGCCCCGTGAGATTGTGCGCAATCTTCTATTACCAGCAATCCGTGATTGTTGGCGAGTTCAATGATCTTCTCCATTTCTGCTGGATGACCATAAAGGTGCACGGGGATTATCGCCTTCGTCCTGCGGCTTATTGCTTTCTCGACCTCAATTGGATCCAACGTGAACGTCTGCGAATCAATATCCACCAAAACTGGGTTTGCCCCGCAAAGCTCGATTGCGGCAACAGTTGCTACGGCTGTGTGAGATGCAGTTATCACTTCATCGCCATTTCCGATGTGCCCCGCCCTTATCGCCAATTGAAGGGCATCCGTACCGCTTCCCACTCCGATGCCGAACCGTGCACCGATGTAGGCAGCAAATTCCGTTTCGAAAGCCTTCACTTCGTCTCCCAAGATGTATTGACCGTTTTGTAGAACGCGTGCAATCGCTTGGTCGATCTCGTCTTTGTGAGCGAGGTAGTTCGATTTCGGATTGCTTGGTAGGAATCGAATTGCTCTGACCGTTTGCTACCCCACCCACTACAGGTACTGATTGATGTGCTTCTTGTAAAAGATCAACGTCTTTTCCAGACCGTCTCGCAAAGGGATTCTCGGCTGCCACCCAAGAGTCGATTTGATCAACGCATAATCAGAATAGTAGTCGCCGATGTCAATGCGTTTTCGCTCTGGCGGGTATTCCATACTCGTATATTTGCCGCCACAGTTGATTTCGATCAAGAGCTCCGCCAAGTCTTTTAGGCTTATCACACGGTCGCCGCCCAGGTTGAAGATTTTGCCATTGGCGTCTTCTCGTGCGGCCGCTGTTAGGAAAGCTTCGACAGCGTCATCTACGAACGTTAGATCGCGTAGTTGTTGGCCACCCCATACCTCGAACGGTTTGCCTTCGATCAAGAGGCGAATCCAGATACCTAGGAACGTTTGCCGCGCATCTCTCACGCGCATGTGAGGTCCGTACGTATTGGTCAGGCGCAAAGCGCACGCGCGAATGCCGTAGACGTTGTTGTAGAGGAGGTGATACCACTCTCCCGCCAGCTTGTTGACGCCATTAACATCTACCGGGTGCACCGGGTGCTTCTCGTTTACTGGAAGGTATTCCGGTTTCCCGTAGACTTGGCGGGTGCTCGCAAAAACTATTTTTGTCGTTGGGTTATATTTTCGGCATGCTTCGAGGATGGAAAGTTGTGCGCTACAGTTGATCTCCAAATCCGTAAAGGGATCGTGCATCGAGTCCAAGTGACTCGTTTGGCCGGCTAGATTGAAGATGTAATCCTGCCCCTGTATCAAGTAGCGCATACTGTGTTCGTCTCGAACGTCAGAGATGTTCAGTCGAAGCCGCTCTTCGATGCCCGCAATGCTGAACAAATTGCCACCGTATTCAGGGATGAGACTATCCACCAGGAGCACCATTGCCCCGGTGTTCACCAAGCGTCGAGCCAGATTCGAGCCAATGAAACCTAACCCGCCAGTAATCAAGACATGTTTGTTCGCGAAAACCTGATTCACTTGATCCAATTCTTATACTTCCTTTTGGTAATTTGCGTGGCGACTCCCCGAGGCGAAGCGGAACAGGAACCCTCGAGATTCTCCTTGCTCGGGTGCTCCCTTCACGAATGGCATCTGACCGATCAGAAATTCTCTAACTAGTCCGCACCCCGTCCCTTCGATCTCTCTCAAGAAGGCTTGGCGATTCAAGAACCAGCCCAAGTATTCCGTCTTGTAACCATATCGATAGGGTCTCTGCACGACTACAAAAGAAGGCACATGCTGGACGATTGGTAGTCTAGTGACAAAAAGAAAAGAGTCGGTAACAGATGCCAATTCCTTGACAACCTTGGACCACTCTTCGAAGTACTGCAACGAGGCACTGGCCAACACAAGATCATACGATCTGCATAAGGCACTTTCCGGGTTATCCAAGAACTCAGCTTCGGGCAACAGGCGTCTACCGAGCTCACAGAGTGCAGGCTTATCGAAGCAACGGTAATTTATTTGTATCTCCGGTAGCAAGGCCTTGCTAATCTTATAGTAGTGTCCTGCACCGCCCCCCCAGTCCAAAAGTGCTAACTTCCCTTTTCTCCTGGCCGCTAGCGCCAGAACATAGGCATAGCACATCAGAGTATTGTGTTCGTCCACGGAGCAAACCGAAGTTGGCGATTCAATGGAGACTCCCAGAGGGCCTGTACCTTCTAAGCTGCGTAAGAACGCGTACCAGCGTGCCTCCTGAGCCTCCACGATGCTAGCATCATCCCACCCCTTGATCCGACGATCCTGTGTAGACCAACCCCCTGGCATGTACTCCCATTCAGGGGTTCCCCCAGCACTCTTTTTCAAACGTTGACCTATCCGAAATAGAATTGGCGGCGTAAATTGTGCAACCATTTGTTTCGCATTCAAACAGGAGGATCCCGCTTTGATATGACTCCCTAGGGCATATTAACCATCATTTCAGATGAACCGCCATACAAAATTGATCGTATGACAAACAAGAGCGCTAGCGTAGCGAAACCTCATAGTCTCTCGCGCGCCTTTTGGCTATACTGTACCAGCTGTAGTACTCGCGCATTTTCGTAGCGCCACATTCCCCCAAATGCGAACGAGTTGATGAATCAGATAGAGCGTTCACTTGGCGAGCCAGATCACGCGGGTCGCCTTCTTCATAGGTTAGACCATTTCCCTGTACTCGCTCAGGAGCCTTGACACGGTTGGAAAGGATAATGGGTAGGCCGCAAGCAGCCGCGTCAAGTTGACTGGTTGATTCCTGTCGTGGCCATACGCCAATATCAGATGCTGAGTAGAACGGGGGGAGCTCTCCGACGGTGACAAAAGGATTCACAACGCATCCTTCGATACCTCGAATGGTCTCAGCCTGGGGGCCGTCTCCGACAAATAGCCCGCGAAACGATTTATTGCGTTTCCTGACAATTCTAATAGCCTCTGCCAGCAATAGCGGGTCCTTTTCTTGGGAAAATCGACCGGTGTATATGCAAACAATATCTGATGGTACAAAGCCAAGTCGTTTTCGAAGTGTTGCCCGCACATTTCGCGATGACTTGTCTATGGGCGGTCTGAATAGGTCGGTGTCAACCCCAAGAGGACAAACGCTCACCTTGTGAGACTGGACTCCATAGAATCGGACAGCAATCTCAGCAGCATCGACGCTGATTGGATAGCACTTCTCAGACAAGTAACTGACCAGTCGGCCAAGCATCATTTCAGAAGCTAATCGGATCCGTTCCCTCGCCGCGAGCGTACGCCTAGCAAATGGGAAGACGGATGCGTGAACGTGTGATTCGAGGAATAACTTGTATCTCACAAATGCTTTCCCTAGTGCTGCTTCATAGGTTGACAATGAGGGTACAACAAAAGTCTGGACGATTCCGGGATCAAGCTGAACGAGCGTCTTCAAAAGCCCTCTGATGCGTAGTTGTCCCTTCCACATTCCGAACGGCAGTCGATGCAGGGTATAGCCGTTTAGTTCTTTGACTTCACAAGGTACGATTCCTTGGCCGATGAATGGCTCGTAACTCGTTTTGTAGAAAGAGGAATTGAAATATGGCTGTACATTGGAGGTTACGAGATGCACCTCATGTCCTAGAGTCGCTAATGCCTTCGGCAGATAGTTCTCTGCGTAGCCCATTTTTTCAGCAAACCAATCCGAAATGATGACAATTCTCAATCTGTACCTAGCTCTGTTCGAATCGCATGAATATTGGGATGAAGATAGTTATTCAACTCTTATCCATCATGATTGATGCCAACTTCATTGTAACTACTCATGATACCATCAAGTTACCTGTCCGCAGTATACCAACGACTTTGCGTATCGTCGGCAAGGGGCTATTCAACAACTCATGAAACCGTATTTTTGAAAGACCAGATTCGAAGTCAGGGTTCTTCTTCCTAACCCCATCAATTGCTCGGCAAAGCTCCCAAACATAAGGCGAATAAACCAGGGCCCGCTGTTCCCCAGTGAACCTATAACCTCTCGAAACACGGAAAACATACTTGTCGAGCAGCGTGAAAATTTTTAGCGAGTGAAAATGATAGAAGATCAATTCATCGGCATCGACGTACACCCGACCTTCTCTTTTTCTAAGCTGATAGTTGCTTATATTCCAAGGTGCTAATCCTCCACCCTTGCCCTGCAAAACGTGAACGTTTCTAAATCTCGTTGGCCAATCATCTAAGTACTTCTGATCGTAACACAAACCTGCCTCTACATCAAAGTAGCATGCTCTCAGACATTGCTCTTTCCACCAGTTCAAACACTCTAAGCCGTCCTGATCTTTCTTGAAGATTACCATGCTTACGTTGTAGATTCCGGACTCTCGTTCGAAGGATCGATATTCTGGCGAGAACCTGTGTCCAATGATAAGTACCGACTTACTGCCCAATTCCGTGTAGATCGGTTGAGGGTCACTATAGAAGAAAAGGTCTGAATCCACGTAAGCGACTTGGTCCGTTTGTGTCTCCTGTCCCATTACGTAGAGTATGAGGGGCGCAGTGCAAGTGTAGCAATACTCCGCACGGCTTCTTTCTTGCCTTGCTTTTCGCAAATCGTCATCTTCGAAATCGCTTAAGTGAATGAGCTTTACATCCCTCAGACCCATTCTCTCAAGGATACGATAGGTCTCTTCGTCCATGCACAGTACCCAAAGAGTAAAGCACTTGCAGTGTGCAGTGAGCGATTGATGCATTGCAAGACCCTTAAAGAGGTAGTTCTTGTCAAAGAGCGTGCAGAACGTATAGCGCATGATGAGGTCCTTCATAAAGGATCTTGCTAACGTGTCCGTCTATCGCGTTCGGTTTTAGTATCATGATTTCAACTATAATAATTCGTCATTGGGGACCTCGGATGAAGAGTCCGATGACAACAACACGACCTTGGATAGGCAAGAATAAATGGTCTCTTTAAGATGCTAGGCCGATCGGTTCGAGCCTGATCGTATTGCAAGGCGTCATGGTGGTCATTGGCACTAGACCGGAAGCGGTGAAAATGGGCCCAGTTGTCAAGGCCCTTGTGAAGAGAGGAGTGCGGACGACGATCGTTCATACAGGTCAGCACTTTGACTATGAAATGGGTATGAGGTTCGTCCATGAATTGGGCTTCCCGAAGCCTCAATACTCGTTCCGGCTCAGAGAGAGTCAACCGGCTGCACAGATAGCTGAGATAATGTTGAAACTTGAGAAGGCGATAGACGCTTGTCGTCCCAAGCTCATGCTAGTTCAGGGCGACACAAACAGTATGCTTGCTGCTGCCTTAACTGCGGTCAAAACCATGAAACGAGTCGGCCATGTTGAAGCGGGTCTTCGCAGTTATGACTGGCGGATGCCTGAAGAACACAACAGGCGGATGGTTGATCATGTTTCCGACTACTTGTTCGCTCCTACGATGATTGCGGCGGCCAACTTGAGAGCCGAAATGGTTTGGGGAAAAATAAGCGTGGTCGGCAACACGGCAATTGACGCAGTCAATCAGTATCTGCAAAAAGCGCAGCAAGAATCCGCAATACTCTCATCAATCCCGTTTCCCGAGTATGTGCTAGTTACGTTTCATAGGCAGGAAAACGTGGAGAATTTACAAGTCCTGCGGAGTTTCGTAGCGGCTCTGACTCGATCTAATGCGCAAGTGGTTTTCCCCGTTCATCCTCGAACAAGAGAGCGACTTCATAGGGCGAGCCTATGGAGCAAGATTTCAAAAGCAAAGAATGTCAAATTGCTGCCGCCAGTCGGCTACTTCGATTTTGTTGCTCTTATGAAAAATTGTAGGTTTATTGCGTCGGATTCGGGCGGGTTGCAGGAAGAGGCTACCTCGCCAAAGATTCACAAGCATGTCCTCATTTTAAGGGATTCCACTGAGCGACCAGAGGCAGTAAGCTCGGGTTTTGCCAAATTGGTGGGAACCGATAGTCATGAAATCAAACGGGCGCTGGATAGTTTCTGGGATACGCTACCACGACTACCAAACCGTTCTCCATTCGGAAATGGCTCAGCGTCACTCAAAATTGTGCACATACTCTCACGCTACCTCAGTGAATGAGGCAGTCTGGGCATGGTGATTGAACTCTGATGTTCAATCTCGAATCATTGAAAGTCGATCTCTCTTTCAAAACCTCTATCTATCTCCTCACAAAGTCAACGTCGGGTCTCTCTTTTGCAAGAAAAGTTCGCGGGGATGGCAAAGCGACATGAACTCCTAGTCTGCGTGCTAGGCTTGGGTCATATCGGTCTGCCAACGGCTGTGGCCATCGCGCTGTCCGGGTTCAGAGTTGTGGGCGTTGATGTGGAACGAGATCGCCTCAGGCGAATCCGGAACGGTCAGCTGGAGCACCAAGAAGCTGGCTTCGAGGGAAAGCTCAGCTCGCTCATCGAAGATCACCGCCTGAATCTGACTGATAATATAAACAGCGTAGATGAGAGAATCGATGTTCATGTGGTATGCACTCAGACACCTCTAGACAAGAACAACCTACCAGACCTGCGCTCTGTCACAAGCGCCATAGGCTCCATCGCAAATCGACTAGAAATGGGGGCCCTCGTGACAATTCATAGCTCACTTCCGCCCGGCACAACTCGAAGCCAGCTAGCACCGATCCTATCGAAGAAATCCGGATTGCAGTGTGCGAAGGACTTCTGGCTGACCGTCAGTCCAGAGAGGATGACACCGAGCATGTCTTTGCATGAATTTGTATCAAATCCGCGAGCAATTGGTGGCTATGATCGAGAATGCGTGAAAGTAGCCGCCTGTTTCTACACCGAATTCATCAACGCACGTCTGATCCTTACTGAAGCGACCGTTGCTGAAGTTTCGAAACTCGCAGAGAACTCGTTCCGTGACGTTAACATCGCGTTCGCAAACGAACTGGCTCAAATTTGCAAGAATCTGAAGGTTCCTGTTCGAGAAGTTATCAGAATAGCCAACACTCATCCGCGAGTTCACATACACGATCCAGGAACTGGAGTTGGTGGCCCTTGTCTTCCCAAGGACCCATATCTACTTCTGTCATCTTCCGCGTTCCGCAAGAAAGCGAAAACCTCTTCGTTGATCTTGACCGCGAGAAAGCTCAACGACGAGATGCCGAACAAAATGGTTCAGTTGGTACGTCACTCGTTGACAAAAGTCGGGAAGAGAATCGAGGGAGCACACATTACTATTCTCGGACTTGCGTACAAGCCCAACGTTGACGACACGACATATAGCCCTGCCCGCCGAATAATTGACTTACTCAAAGAAAATGGAAGTTCCGTCCGCACCTATGATCCAATAGTACGCGAGTCTCTCGGCGGCAGGGCGTGCAAGACTTTGGAAGCCGCCTTCAGCAATGCGGACTGTGTGGTGATTGTTACCGAGCATACGGTCTTCCGCGACCTCAAGCTTCGGGAGTTGAGAAAACTGACTCAAGATGTACCAATAATTGTTGATGGCCGAGGAATACTCTCTGAAAAGGAAGTCATGGACGCTGGATTCTTATATGCAGGATTTGGCTGAACGCCCAGATCTACAAATACATGATGCTCCGTATTCGTTCTGAGAGCAGGCGCAAGGATTCAAGTTTCTAGAATGTTGCCTGACGTCCAAAGGATCCGAGTCCGAACACTCATCAGCGGCACATGCCTCAGGATTATTCTAGGGAGGACTATAGCGGGACTGAATTCGAGGTCAGGCATAATCTACTTGAACGGGCCCGCTATGGTCTCAAGAAAGTTAGGGAAGGGTACGGGCGAATAGTCCGTACGATTTGAAAATTCTCCGCGGCTTCGGGTCAGGCTCCATGAAACTTAGGAAGGGAAGGACCGACCGGCTTTGTTGTACTGTGGGAGACATTTGGTAAGGAACCGAAGGATTTTCTCGATATTGCCTTCCCGTTCACCAGTACTACATACGCCAGTTTACAAGCGACGAATGCCCCCGAAGTAATTGCTTCTCCAAGCGCGAGCAGGGAATCCCTGTAATACGAGTTGAATACTGGCAGTACTCCTCCTTCGTATGTTATGGGAGAGAAGAAGGCGACGAAGTAGGTTAACACGAATAATGGCATAGACTTCCTGTCGAGATCGGAGTACGCGCTTAGAAACGGTGACACCCATAAGAAGTGGTATCCGTGATGATATGAACCAACAAATATCAAAAGGATCGAAACCAATGCCACATTAGTCATCGAGGAACCATTTCTGTTCCAGATCATGATTAAGTAGAGTTGAACTCCCAAAAGGAAGGGTGTAAGACTGATCGAGGCATTTGAGATGGGAAATCCGTAAAATACCAACACCCAATCCTGCCGTAATGGAGTGTTCAAGAGTATCATGATTAGTGAGTTGAGGGAACCAATCATAACCACCATTACCAGCAGCGCTGATACTACGGGCGCGAGAAATCCTGCTGCAAATTTCAGAATAGACCTGCGAGACACTCTGCTCGCGTACAGCAAGAAAAACGGGAAGATGAGAAAAGGATATAGCCTAAGCAAGCCGGCGAACGAGAGGCAGAGGCCGCACTGAAGCCAGCGCCCTTTAATCGCGAGTAGTATTGCTAGCGTAACGATTGCGGTTGGAATAATGTCGTAAGTGCTGTACCAATACAACCATACCCAGTTGTAGGGATTAAGATACCAAGCCAGGAATCCCTTCGCTCCAGCGTTGCTGGACTGTGCTTGCACTAATTTCGCTACAAGAATTCCCGTTAACAGGTCGAATAGGAATATTGGAAGCTTTAGGGCAAACAGGAAGGACATAGGGGGACCAAGAAAAACATCGCGGCTGGCAAGCATCGTGTAAAATGGAGGGTGTTCGACTGGTAAGATCGTCCAAAGCCAGTAGAAAGGGGCAATGAATGTCATAAGCCCAGAATAAACACCTTCACTGGCGATTATTCCGATATTGCCATGCTGGATATTTGTAGACACAATCATAGCCCCGTTGACCCAAGCCCAAAAATCCCCCCATTGTGCCAAAGGGGTCATTGGGATCAGCGCAATTTTGAGCAAGGCAGCAAAAACCACAACTACAATCCAACGACGTGACAGTCCTAGCATTTGAATCTCGTCTCTCTTACTTTCTCGTAGCCACTTTCAGCCAATCCCGTAGTATAATGTCAAGACAATAGATCAAAACAGTAGCGTAAAGCCCGGCCATGAAGAGAGGGAGCAAGAGGATCTTTGTCCCTAGGGAGTTCAGGAAGGTGACTATTGCCTGTGAGGTTGGGGGAATGTTCTGGAATGAGCCTTTGATCGGGATGAGAAATAGGCTATAGTTGCTTGGGGTTAGGAATGCGTACGATATGATGAACCAGTATGCGAACAAGAAGACCATGAGAAGCGTCAGAAGCAACCCCCGACTGCGCCTTGTAAGCACGATGTCCAGCGTCAGAAAAGGCACAACCCAAATGAAGTATTGTGGGTACGGATTGGAAAACAAATAGTATGCGAGGAGTGTGAAACTAACCATCGATATTAGCTCCGATCTGCGCATGAATTTCCAAATTGCAAGATAGGCCAAGACCAAGGCTACAAGCGCTAAGCTTATCGAACCTCCTTCACCTGGCGCAAATGACACGATGAACAGGTTCAGAGGTTGCGAGACAGGAGTGTAATCACTGCTCAAAACCGCGGGAGTATAGGGGGAAAGCCAAGTCAAATATCCTGCCACGCCAACTACGCAAGATAATACTAGGAAAATTGTATTCGGCCAGCGAGACTTAGCTAGGCGAAAAACGTACAGAAGTAAGGGTGGAACAAGAAGAATCGGGTAGAGCTTCAGGGCAATCGCTATCGCCAGGGCAAGCGCAGCAGGAATTACCCGTCTGTACAGAAGAAGAAGGGTTGCGATCACGGTGAGCAAAGCCACTGCTACATCTGGGACGCCGAGCAATTCTGCTGCGAGGAAATTGTAGGGGTTGAGAAACCAGACTAGACTGGATAGTCGTGAAAGCTCTTTTGATCGACTTAATTTCAGGGTCACCAAATATAATGCCAACGATATTCCGAGGTCGGCGAGGAAGCAGGGCATGCGGAAGAGCAAAGACAATAGGCGAAAGTTCGAACTCATATCTGCCGGACTGGTGGACCACCATTTGCCCGGATCAGGTTGTGGGGAACCTGTCAGGAAGCGCCAGAGATCAAAGAGCTGCCCTTCCAGTGTGCTCCATGGAGAATTGTTGAATACTATGTAGGAAGTGATATGCTGCAGGTCGGAGCTGGGTGGCGCCATGGCCGAAAAATAGAGTTTGATGATGGCGGCAAGAGACATTAATGCAATGAAAACAAAACGATTACGGAACAACAGCGAGACCGACTCAACAGCCCTAGACTGAAAGCGCAAGAGCGGTTTGATTACCTCTCGTTCTGGGAAGTCCTCTTGTCTGCTTAGGGAACCCTTAATTTAAGCCTAAGCCGTTGGATGAGCCGACCGTTCAGAGTTGTCGGACGACAGTCCCACCAAGAAGTCTGACTTTAACCATTGGTGTCTGCGACAGTTCAATTATGAATCCGTCTCGTAGACCACTTTCGCCTTTTGCGTTTAGATCGCTGCACCCTTACGTTTCCGATAAGAATCGCTACGACTAAGGAGAAGATCAATCCAAGTATCAAGATTCCTGCGAGGGGCCCCGTCTGGCCAGATTGAACAGCAGCAGTGGATGCAGTGACGACTGTTGATGTGAATGATGCTAACCGGCTCGTACTCACCGTCATTGACGTAGGTATTCCGTCGAATTCGATTGAAAAGTCTGGCATGGTACTCGGCGGGGATTGATAACCTAACCAAACATAGTATCTATCAATTGATGGAGGTACAAAGTCGGTTGAAAGTTTGGTTACACCCGTCCCGATCTTGGAAAGGGAGGCTGGTGGGCATGGGCGTGTAGCGTTTTCATTGTATTCGAGATATTGGCTGGAAGTTGCAATGAACACGTCCGTCGCGACATCGGACGAAAAAACGATGTGAACGCTCTGTCCTTCGTTGGCGGCGAAGTAGGTTACGAACAATCCACAGCCTGGACCCCCCGGGACCGGAAACTGTCCTGTATAAACGAAGGTCGTGGAAGTGAGCGCGATCTGGGCGCTTGTAATGGGGAAAAGGCATAGCGAAGGAAGCGAGACCAAGAGGAGCAAAGTAGCGGCTATCCTACCGTGACCCAATTTCTGTTCTAGGCTCAACGCAAATTCTATGGTAATATCTCTTTCCCGTGGATAGTCCCACTATCGATTTTCCGCAAATTCACATGCGATTTGCAGGATCTGGACGGAAGAGTACCGAAGTGCTGCTAAGCTGCCATCATGCCAACCAAGAAGGCTTTGATCGGCAGTGGTTGACTGATGCTTTGAGAAAAAGGCGCCTATTGCCCCGATAGCCTCGGTGACAAGCAATCCTCTTTTGAGACTCGTCCTGAGAAGTGAAAACACGCCCGCCAACTTGGCAGCAGGATAGACATACAACATGCCCAAAACGAGTGCGGACTACTGAACACCTAGCAACTCTAGCAGAGTTCTTTTTCTACTTGATCAAATGAATGCAATTGCGTAGACCCATCACACTAGAAGCAGAGAAAACTTAAGAACAGTTCCGATGCTGAGGCAAGGCGAACCTGCTGCAATCTTTGAACGATAGATCATGTAAGCCTTGAGGAGCATAAGAGTTCCAGCATATAGATTGGCCGTGCCAAACATCTTGGACAAAAAAGCGATTGATGGGTTTCTTGCTGATGGTAGTTAAAGTTGAGTTAGATGTCTGACGTAAGGCTTGGAGACTTGGTCGAGAAGTTCAATGTCCGCTGTGTAAAGGGTCGTGTTCATCATATCCGCTAGGGCCGCATACGCGGAATCATACAGGGTGAGCCCGTAAAGGTAGGCGGACTCGAGGGTCCGGCTTCCCAGTTCGCCGGTCAGAGGATGTGAGGGTATTTGGAGCTTCTCCAGGGCCGATAGGGCTTGGCGGGTGTCTTCCATGCCGAAATTAGGAAAATATCTTAGGCTGTCGCCAAGCTCGTATGCCAGCAGTTCAGGTTCAGCCAGATCGATGCTTCCATTCTCGCACTGCTTCTTGAGCTCCAACGCTTTCTCTGTGTTTCCCTCCCTGTTGAACTACTTATGGGCAACCTGGGACCTCTGTTTTGCGCGTGAAATGAATTTGATAGGTTTGATCCCCAGCTCAGCCTTGACGAGCTGCCGCACTTCCTCTAAGCTCTTGAACGTTCCAATATCATAATGCCTCTTATCCGTGAGGTAGGCGTACACCGGTTTCCCATCCTTGAGTAGGTTAGGTACTACGTCATGCGCGAGGTCGGTGTGAGGTTTGCAGTAGGAGATGACATCTCTCTCAAGGATGTCTATGCCCATGCTGACCGGGTACTCCTTGAGAACTGGTTTTTCCTCAAAGTAGGTTATCTTACCCTCCGTATCCACGCGAGCCACCCCATAATCAATCGGAACTGACGTGCTCATGGCAATTGTGCAGACCGCGTGGGTCATGGTGGAAAGATGGAGATCGTTGAAGAGCTGCAGAACATCGATAAGAGACTGATGGACTGATAATCGTACGCTTCGCGACTGGAACAGCAGAACGGAGATGTACGAATCAGGAAGCGTAGGTCTTCAAGATGCCTCGTAATTGACTATGAGCATGACGGGCATTAGGAGTCCGTCGGATTCGACCTCGGAGGGCGATGCGGATACGGCACCCGAGACCTCGCATGCTCCGGAAACCAAGGCCGCAGCAAACAAGGTCAGGCAAGTTCCGTTGACCTGAGGGAAGTGGTGGGGGCATTGCTTAAAGGCTTCGAGTTCCTCTGCATGTTCCGGAGTCGTTGAGGGCGGATGGGAATTGTTGAGGAGATAAGCCAAGATCCGCTAACAAGGCTAGAGCATGAAGTTGAGTTGCTGACAAGGGAGTTTGTATCCAACAGGAAAGAGTTGCGAAAGGTGC
>Ga0315281_10000339_pt1 | contig 64212 bp, 72 predicted proteins | sample YL17G07_0_MG_FD_204540 | JGI IMG/M metagenome (GOLD analysis project Ga0315281, IMG submission 204540) | Sediment microbial communities from Yellowstone Lake, YNP, Wyoming, USA - YL17G07_0 | ecosystem: Environmental > Aquatic > Freshwater > Lake > Sediment | place: USA: Wyoming | collected...
CAGATGCAGGTCCAAAATAGGTCGGATGAACGAGGTTCAGGCGAAGCTGTCGATGTATAACATCTCAGTACTGGCTAAGAATAATGTACTATGAAGTCGCTATGGAGTTTTGCACCAGAGCCATATATCATTTATCTGCAAGAAATCGGCTGTTTAAATCCCGCCAGTCATTGAACGGCATCCGAGTTATCATTCCGCAAATATCTTTTCCCTTCTTGTTCATCATTCCGCAGGAAAAATGCCTGACGATTGGTAAGTTGTGTCTGATTGAATTCTGGAACGGATTACTGGCAGAAGGTAATCCGACAGCATAGCCCTAAGAGGCCGGATGGGAAAATAGAATATCACCTATTTCGTTACGGCCTCGGTATCATTGTCATGCCGATGGTAGGCTCATCTCAGATAGGATTGGACTTCGTATCGAAGCTGAAGGATGTTTATTCGACCCTCAGCAAAAATGAAGAAGAGCGGCTGATGGCCGATGTATCCGGCCTCATCGAGTTCTCCCTGGACAGGAAGAACGCCCTGCCGAGGATTCTTGACAGAATAGCGCGGCTGATTGCAAAATACTTCGAATTCAAGTCGATATCGATCGGGCTAAAGGGGGACGACGGCCTCTACCGGTATGTTGCATTTTTCGGTCACCCCAAGGAGGCCGAGGATGCCCTCAGGAAGCAGAGTTACAGCAGCGAGGACATGCTAGACTACGACAGGTATCCGAACATCCGCATAGGCGCGGCGGCGCAGTACAACCCCGTCGAAGGATTTCCCGTCGACGAGGAGGAGCTCGTTGCCCACCACCGCCCGCAGCTATTGAAGAAGCCCAGGAGCGATCTCGGGGCATTCCTGCCAGGCGACTATGTCGATGTCTACATGTTCGGCTTCGAGGGTAAACTGATTGGCTGGATCGAGCTCTCCGAGACTAAGGATGGCAGGCTCCCGCCCCGAAGCTCGATAAAGTGGATCGAGATGATAACCAGGGTATCGTCAGCGCTGATTCAACACAAGATGAAGACCAGAGAAGATGAGCACTAGAAGCAGTGCGGGCTCCCGCTCCGAAACCTTTTTCCCCTAGTGTCTGATTTCGGACATGACATGAAGACCGAAGTTACTGAAGAGAAGAAGAGCACGGCGGAGCTCACCAGGGAGTACATCGACGTGCACCCGAGCGTCCGCGATTGCATCAGCAAGGACCTCATCAATTACTCGTCCCTCGCTCGCCAGATTATGAAGGAGCTCGGCCTGACGCATGAGGAGGCGGTGCTGGCCGCTTGTAGGCGCTATGCGCTGAAGCTGTCGAAGACCGACTTCGAAGGGCAGATAATCGATCTCTTCAAGGAGAGCACCCTCGAGGTGAAGAGCAGGATCATCATCGTCATCGCCAAGAACGACTGGGTCGTGCTCCGCAACCTTGAGGAGGTCGTCAAGAAGATCCTCGCCGAGAAGAGCGCTCTGCAGATAATCCAATCATCGAACGCTATCACTGTGATGAGCGAGGACAAGCACCTTCCGACCATACAGAGGGCGATCGGCGAGGAGTACATACTCCGCATACGCGAGGAGCTGGCCGAGATAACCCTGAAGAGCCCCAGCAGGATCGAGGACATCCCCGGGAGCTTCGCCTACATAACGGGCATACTGTCGGAGAACGGCATCAACCTCGTCGAGGCCGTCAGCTGCTACACTGACACGATCTTCGTCGTCGAGAAGGATGTCGTCATGAGGGCGTTCCAGATCCTCAGCGGGATCATCGAGGGCGGGAACAAGCCTTCGCGCCGACCAGCCGATTAATCGTGCCTTCTACGTCCTCCGCGATGGACTCCATCACCTTGGCCTGCTGCTCCGAATACTTCTCCGCTATGGCGATGCTCGCCTTCTCCGCTGACACCGCCGGCCCTCCGTGCAGCTTCCTTCTCTCGACCGCGCTCTCTGGCTTGATGTAGTCGAGAACGTCCTTTCCGAAAAGGTCGCTGTACTCCTTGAAGCAGGAGATCTCCCACTCCTCGAACGGCTCGCCCTCCTCTACGGAGTCGTTGACCATGTCCTTGACCGTCAGGTACGCCGTGCGGAATGTCATCCCCTTCTTGACGAGGTAGTCGGCAAGGTCCGTCGCAACGATGTTGCCGTTGGAACAGGCCGCGCGCATCTTCTTGGTGTCGAACTCCGCGCAGCAGAGCAAGCTACGTATGGCCCAGAGCGAATCGACGGCGCTGTCGAAAGCGTCGAACACCGGCTCCTTGTCCTCCTGAAGATCGCGGTTGTAGGCGAGAGGCAAACCCTTCATCACCACGATCATCGACAGCATGTCGCCTAGGACGCGGCCGACCTTGGCGCGCGCGAGCTCCGCCATGTCCGGGTTGCGCTTCTGAGGCATCATGCTCGAGCTCGTCGTGAGCGTCGGAGAGAGCTTGATGTAGCCGAACTGCGGGTTGTTCCAGAGCGCGATCTCCTCGGCGATCGACGAGAGGTGCACCTGGATCATCGACAGGCAGAACATGGCCTCGGCCGCGTAATCGCGGTCGCTCACCGCGTCCATGGAGTTGGAGGTCGGGCCGTTGAACCCGAGCGCTTCCGCTGTTGCGAAGCGATCGATGTCGTAGGTGTTGCCGGCGAGCGCCCCCGCTCCGAGCGGGCAGCAGTTCAACCTCTTGTAGCAGCAGCTGAGGCGGTCGAAATCGCGGTGAAGCTTGAACCAGTGAGCCATCATGTGATGGGCGAGGGTCACCGGCTGCGCCGGCAGGAAGTGCGTCATGCCAGGCATGACCGTCTTCAGGTTCTTCTTCGCGATCGACATGAGGACCTCCTGCAGCTCGTTGAGCTCCTCCATGGTCTCGAGTATGCGCTCGCGCGTGTACAGCTTGAGATCCAAAGTGATCTGGTCGTTGCGGCTTCTCCCAGTGTGGAGCTTGCCGGCCAGTGCGCCGATCCTGTCGCCGAGCAGCGCCTCCACGTTCATGTGGATGTCCTCGAGCTCCGGGCGCAGCTCCGCCTTCCCTTTGTTGAGGTCATCTAGCACGGAAACCAGGCCCTTGCGTATCTTGGCGTGCTCGGCTGCGGTGAGCACTTTTGCTCCCTTCAGCGAGTCGACGTGGGCGAGGCTGCCCACGATGTCCCAGAAGTAGAGCTCCTTGTCGAACGGCAGGGAGGAGGTGTACTCTGTGACGACATCCTCCTGAACCGAAGCATGCAGCGGATCAAGCTTTGTCTTTTTCTGAGCCACCTTTTGCACCAGCCTTCTTCCTCTTGACTACTCCGGCCACCTTCGACGGCAGCCCCCAGACGTAGATGAACCCTTTCGCGCTCGTGTGGTCGAACACGTCGCCTGACTGATAGGTCACGAGCCCCTCGTCGTACAGCGAGTATGGGGATTTGCGGCCGACTACGACGGCGCTGCCCTTGAAGAGCTTAAGCTTGATCTTCCCGGTCACCTGGGCCTGTGTGAACTCGAAGAAGGCGTCCAGAGAATCCTTCAGCGGCGAGAACCAGAGACCGTTGTACAGAAGGTCGGCATAGTCCTGCTCGATCTTGCGCTTGTAGTGCAGCAGGTCCTTCGTCATCACGAGCGACTCGAGGTCGGCGTGCGCGGTTATCAGAGCGACTGCCGCAGGGCACTCGTAGACCTCCCTCGACTTGATGCCGACGAGGCGGTTCTCGATCATGTCGATCCTGCCGACGCCGTTCTTTCCGGCGATGTCGTTGAGCAGCATGATGATATCGAGGCCGGCCATCTTCTTGCCGTCGATAGCGACCGGGATGCCTTTGACGAACTCTATCTCGACGTAGGTGGGCTTGTCGGGGGCGTCCTTCGGAGACTTCGTCCACTTGTACGCGTCCTCCGGCGGCTCCGTCCAAGGATCGTCCAGCGGACCGCACTCGCAGGCGCGCCCCCAGACGCTCTCGTCGATGCTGTAGATGGACTTCTTAGTGACCGGGCATGGTAGGTGGTATTTCTCGGCGTACTCCACCTCCTCGGAGCGGTTCATCCCCCACTCGCGGGTGGGGGCGTAGATCTTGAGCTCGGGGGCCAACGCCATGAACGTGACTTCGAAACGGACCTGGTCGTTGCCCTTGGCGGTGCAGCCGTGCGCCACCGCTGTCGCTCCCAAGCTCTTCGCCTTCTCGACCAGCTTCTTGGCGATCAGCGGCCTGGCTATCGCAGTGCTGAGCGGGTACTTGCCCTCGTACAGAGCGTTGGCCTTGAGCGAGGGGAATATGTAATCGTCCACGAATTCCTTTTTCGCGTCGACGACATAGGATTGGGGCGCGCCTATCTTCTTCGCCCTCCTTATGGCGTCGTCGAGGTCGTCCGGCTGACCCACGTCCACCGTGACGGCTACGACCTCGCAGCCGTAGTTGTCGGCCATCCACTTGATGGCGACCGAAGTGTCCAGCCCGCCCGAGTAGGCGAGGCATACCTTCTCCTTTGGCTCCGATTTCTTGTCAGGGTTCATTGGCTCACACTCTATTGATTGGTCGTTCCAGGAGGAGGTGCATATAATAGGATGATGGCAACGGCTGAACAAGGTAAACTGAGCATAGTCCGAAAACAGACATGCTGCGATCTCGAAGGAGTCTGGACCGGCTATTCGTATGTCCTCGTCGGAGGTATCGCGTAGGCTCCTCTCGACCTCACTCGCAAAACGAGGTGTGCGAATTCGTCGTCAGAAAGCGGCGACTTGCGCTCCTCGGATATCTTGGACACGAGGTGCCTAAGCACTTCGATCTCCTCGTCGTTCGTCACCAGGCCGAGCTCCTCCAGCTTGTACTTGATGGCGGCCTTTCCGCTGTGCTTGCCGAGGGCTATCGTCCTTCTTGTGCCGATCTCCTCCGGAGTGAAGACCTCGTATGTCAGAGGGTTCTTGATCACGCCGTCCTGGTGGATGCCGGACTTGTGCCTGAATATGTTCTCCCCGATCACGGGCATGTTCGGCGGGACCTTGACCATCGAGGTCTGCTCCACGAACTTGCATAGCGGGAACAGTCGCTCGGTGCGGTACTTGGTGACGCCGTAGTGCCGCCTCAGGTTCATCAGTAGGGATTCCAAGGAGACGTTTCCGGCCCTCTCTCCGAGGTTGTTGACGGTGGTAGATATCCAGATGGTGCGGTCAGGATATTTCGATGAAAGCTCGGCCGCTGCCAGGGCGTTCGCGACCGACACCCCGAAATCGTTGTGAGCGTGCAGCTCGATATCGATCTTGACCTCCTTCCACAGCGCATCTAGGATATAGACGGTTGAAGCGGGCGTAAGCACCCCGATGGTGTCGCACAGCCTGAACCTGTCAGCGCCGGCCGAGATGCCGGCCTTGACGAACTCGAGAAGCTGATTTATTGGCGTCCTTGTACCATCCTCGGCGTTGAAGCAGACGTACATGCCGTGTTTCTTCGCGTGCTTGATGGCCTCGACCATCTTCTCGATCATGACCTCCCGAGGCATCTTGAGCTTGTGAATCAGGTGGATGTCAGAGGTCGCTATCGACAGTGCGACCGCGTCGACGCCGTGGGCTATGGAATCATCGATCTCCTCGATGACCGGCCTGCACCATCCCATCAAAGATATAGGCAGCTTCTGGGACGCCATCAGCTTGGCCGATTCCCTGTCGCTGTCGTTGTATGTAGCGAAGGTCTCGCATTGATCGACGCCAATCTCTGCCAGCTTTTTCGCGATCTCGATCTTTTCCGTTATCGTGAATGAAACGCCAGGCATCTGCTCGCCGTCGCGGCAGGTGGTGTCGACGATCTTCACCTTCCCTATCGTAGGTATGTACTGATCGTACATCGTGGTGAAGGTCCTGTACATCTTCTCGTCTTCAGGGGACATCGGCAGCTCGCCGGAATCCTTCTTCTCTCCGCCGTCGGTCATATTATTCATCACACAGCTGATTTTGCAGATAGCGAGCAGACCATGCGTGGAGGATACATTAGATTTTTGGTGATTAACTTGGCAAAATCCCAAGGAATTGTCGTAGACTCGAACAATCAACGAATAGGCGACGGAGGGCGTTTGAACCCGTGGCCGGGGAAACATTAAGTACTGACTGCCAGATTATTCCCCAGCAAAGGAACAGTGCCAGGAGATAGAAATTGGTAAGGCGGGATTATAACAGAGAGGCACCATTCGACCCCAACGCGCCTCAGCCAGAGTACCTGAGGGTGCGCCTCCCGAGGAGGCCGCAGGGGGAGATATTCGGCGTGGCTGACCAGCTCATGGGCGCATCTAGGATACGCGTAATGTGCGCAGACGGCAAGTCGCGAATGGGCAGGATACCTGGCAAGATCAAGAAGAGGATGTGGATACGCGAGGGAGACCTGCTAATACTAAAGCCCTGGGACTTCCAGGATGACAAGGCTGACATCCTCTACAGATACACGAAGACGCAGTCGATGTACCTGAGCAGGAAGAATATGATACCAGAATCAATCAACGTATTCTGATTGCTCTTTTGACCCCCCATAAATCGAAAAAAGGAAAGGCGCTCAAAGGCTGGGCGCCCGAGATGGAACGATGAAGCACAGCGACAACGACCTCCGGAAGTTCGAGAGGATAATCGACAGCTGGCGGATGCGCGTCGATGATGCCAACGACAGGAAGACCTACGACGAGGTGTTCGACAAGCAGACCCTGATGATCATCTACAAGCTGTTCACAGACGGAGTCTTCGACGTCCTTGACTTCCCGATCTCCACCGGGAAGGAGGGGAACGTCTTCAGGGCTGTGACCTCTGACGGAGATCTGCTTGCCGTCAAGATCTACCGAATAACGAACGCCGGCTTCAAGGACCTTGCGGACTACGTGCTGGGCGACCCGAGGTTCAGGAACGCGCCGAAGCGCTTCCCTGGCATCCTCTACGTATGGGCCAAGAAGGAGCTGGCGAACCTCGAGAAGTTCCAGAAGATCGGCATAAGGGTTCCGCACCCGATAACGCTCAACAAGAACGTCCTCGTCATGGAGTACATCGGCACCGAGGAGACCCCGGCCAGACAGCTGAAGGATTGCGAGATGGAAGCGCCCAAGGAGATGGCGGAATGGATGCTCGACGTCATAAGGACGGCCTACGGCAAGGGGAGGATAGTGCACGGCGACTTCAGCGAATACAACGTGCTCGTAACGGATGAAGGGCCCGTCGTGATCGACGTCGCCCAGGCTGTCCTACTGGAGCATTGGCGGGCGCAGGAGCTGCTAGAGAGGGACGTGTCCAACGTATCCAGATACTTCAAGAAGTTCGGCGTCAAGATAGATGTGAAACAAGAGCTCAAGCGGATAAGGAGCGGAGAGTTTGACTCAGATAAAGATACCTAAGGAGAGGGTCGGCGCCCTGATAGGCAAGACCGGCGAGACTAAGAGATGGATCGAGCGGAGGACCGGAGTTAAGATGCTGGTCGACTCGACAGAAGGAGACATTGAGCTCGACGTCTCGAAGCTGGATGACCCGGCGATGGCTTTGGTCGCGCCCAACATCGTGAAGGCGATAGGCAGGGGATTCTCGCCTGAGTACGCCTTGGAGCTGCTCGACGGCGGCACGGTGCTGGAGGTGCTGGACGTCAGGGACTTCGTCGGCAAGAAGCCGAACCATGTCGCGAGGGTCAGGGCCAGGCTCATCGGGACGCGAGGGAAGACCAGGAGGATCATGGAGGATCTCACCGAGACTCACATCTCCGTGTTCGGCAACACGGTCTCGGTGATAGGCGGCTCGGTACAGGTGTCGATAACGATGAGGGCGATCGAGATGCTGCTGGAAGGGGCCGAACATGCGACCGTCTACAGGTTCCTGGAAAGGAAGAGGGACTTTGTGCGCGTGGCTGGAATGGGGTTCGACTAATCGCTCACGTCGACCCAGGTCCCATCATGATTGAAATTGAAATGCAGGGTGCAATCAAGCCTTGAAAGGAAATCCCGACCAAGAAGTGAAGGCAATTTAAAGGCCTCCTTCCCTGCGGAAATGGAGTCACGCCCCTCCTTCCGGGGATCTATGAGGATGTTGATCCCATCGAATTGAATTCTGCGGGTCTCTTCCGACCCGTAAGCCAGGGACATCTCGACCGCTCCTGGGATAACTCGTTCATCGGCATTGCCTCCAATCCCGATTGATCTCATACTTGGCTCCTTTAGCTTGCTCGCATCCAGACCTAATCTCCTCGCATCATTCTCGCAGATGGTCGTATGGCTGCATCCGGTGTCGACCAGGAACTTAATCGGTGAGCTGGTTGAGAATCTTCGCAGAAAGACGACCGCTTCGACGAAAGGGGCGTTGCCGAAAGAGCCGTGCCGTGTGACCGGGATTCGCATTTGAATGCACCCGCTCAGATGATAAGATTTTCCGATGCATCCGTCACGAGTTCGATTGCTAAAACGGTCGTATCTACATCTTTCAGATTTCTGAGAATGCTGAAAAGGTCCTCGCTGCTGTCGGCAACGGCAATCACTGCACCCTTGTCGACCGCGACCAATCTGCCCATGTATCTCGCTCTGAGCGCCGGCCAATTATCGGAAAGCCATTCGCAATTCCTAGAATGCCTTTCCACCCTTGCGCGCAGCTGAGGGGGCATTGGCGTACTGGCTTTCGATACGGTTCTTCCCACTGCGATGTCCCTGTTGTGAATCGCCGGCATAGTAAATAAAATGACTGAGCACTTATTTGAATGGTGGCACTCCAGTTAGCATTGCAGCGATTCCGGGAGATTCGGCAATCATCTTAATAACCTATTGCGAATGTTAGTCGGTGCTTTCCTATGAGCGATGCGAACGAGGTCTTCTCAATATCGGACGAGAGGGTCTCTACCGCGATAAGTAAGCTCAAGACGCTGGAACTTTGTAACCACTGCCTCGGGAGGCTCGTGGGGAAGATAGGCCACGGGTACTCGAACGATGAGAGGGGGGGCATAATCCGGAAGGGGCTCGGCGTGCCGCAGCTACCCATTGGGAAGAAGTGCCACATCTGCGAGAACATTTTCGACAAGGCAGACCAGATGGCCCTCGCGATCAGCAGGAAGCTCTCCGAGGTGGAGTATATCACATTCTCCGTAGGATCGAGGTACGATCCCGCGCTCATAGACAGAGAGGAGACCGTCTGGGGGGAATGCGGGAACGAGTTCGCCGAGCCAATCAAGGCGGAGATGAATCGCGAGGTCGGCAAACGCGCCGAGAAGATAACCGGCAAGCACGTCGACACGAAGAACCCCGATGTCACCGCGATAATCGACGTCAACTTCTTCGAGGTGGACCTGGAGATCCACTCGCTGTTCATCTACGGCAGGTATCTGAAATTCGACCGCACCATCCCGCAGACGCGCTGGCCATGCAGGACATGCCAGGGCAAAGGGTGCGACCGCTGCGGCGGCACCGGCAAGATGTACCAGGAGAGCGTGGAGGAGCTCATCAGGCCGGAGTTCATGAAGGCCGCCGTGTCGGCCGAGACGGCCATGCACGGCATGGGCAGGGAGGACATCGACGCCCGCATGCTCGGCAACGGCAGGCCGTTCGTGCTGGAGTTGAAGAGGCCTGCCAAGCGCACCGTTGATCTCGCCGCACTCGCGGAGATGACGAACGTCGCCAATAAGGGCAGGGTCGAGATAATCGGCCTGAGGAATTCGAGCAAGGAGGAGGTGCGCGCCATAAAGGAGTCGGAGTCCGAGAAGAGCTACCGCGTAATTGTCGAATTCCCAGCCGTTTTAGACCCCACAAAGCTTATAGAGGCGGTCGGTTCATTGAGGCAAAGCCGCATCGAGCAGAGAACTCCGAACAGAGTATCCCATCGACGCTCGGACTTGATCCGCAGCAGGTCGATATTTGACGCGGAGGTCGAGGCGCTCGAGGGCACGAAAGCGACTATCAGGGTTCGGGCCGCATCCGGGACCTACATCAAGGAGCTGATGAACGGCGACGAGGGGAGGACGATCCCCAGCCTCGCAGGCCTCCTTGGGACGAAGGTGTCCGTGGTGAAACTGGACGTGATAGGCATACACGACAAGGGTTGATTACGATGGTCAAGGCATCGAAAGGAATCAGGAGCCGGACAAGGGGCAAAATGAGCAAGCCCCCGAGGAAGAGAGGAATGAACTCCCTAGCCAGGAGCTTCCAGAAGTTCGAGGTCGGCGAGAAGGCGAACATAGTGATAGACCCGGCCATGCACAAGGGGCAGCCGTACAAGAGGTTCCACGGCCAGACCGGCGAGATAATCGGCAGGAGAGGCGCCGCGTACCTGCTGGCGGTCCGTGAGAAGGGGAAGATGAAGACAACCATCGCACGACCAGAGCACCTGGTGAGGTCTGTAAAGTAGGCAGGCCGTTGAAAGGGGTTTTCAAAATGACAGTCAAAGAAGGGTATGTTACATTGCCGGAGATCAAGGACATATTGGAGGGCGAGTCGAAGGACAGGGAACTCTCCACCGAGCAGAAGTACTCCCTTGAGCACTCGCAGAGGTTCGCACGCCTGGATGAGAAGAAGGCCAGGAAGCTTGTCTCGGAGCTCGTATCAGAGTTGGAGGGGCTCAGCGAGACGGTAGCCATCAAGATTGCGGACCTGATGCCGAAGGACGCCGAGGACATCAGGATACTGTTCGCCAAGGAGAGGGCGGGCGCGCAGAAGAAGGACGTGGACAAGATATTGGCTATCGTAGAGAAATACAATTAAGATTTCACCTATAATGGAGGAATTCGATGGAGGACTACGCAAGATTATTGGACTATCTACCCCAGGGGCTCCCGGCAGAGAGGAGCTTCAAGCGGGAGCCTTTGGCCTACGCCATCGGCGAGGATGAGTACAAGCTATTCGAGCTGGTCCCGAAGCCCGATGCGACGATGGTCGTAGGCGACAGGGTGTACATCGGGAAGGAGTCGGAGAAGAGGGATCAGATACTCCATGTCAAGCGTAGGATCAGCTACGCCGACCTAACGCACGCAGCGATGAGCGAGCTTCCTTTCGTCATAGTCGCGATCGTCAAGGAGAAGGAGGAGAAGTTCCTCAGGTTCTTCAACGATGCCGAGGCGATATCCACCAGGATGCATATGCTTGAGCTGTTGCCCGGGCTCGGAAAGAAGACGATGTGGTCGATCATAGAGGAGCGCAAGAAATCTAAGTTCGCGAGCTTCGAGGATCTGGCTAAGCGCGTGCCTACGATCCATCACCCTGAGAAGCTGGTCGCCCACAGGATAGAGAACGAGCTCGCCGACCCTGCGCAGAAATATCATGTTTTCGTTGCGAGATAGTCGAGGGGGCCACCGATGACCGGCGCTTCCGACACGAAGAGCATCCTTCTCCAGCTTGGCGTCAGGCCGCGCAGGTCGATGGGGCAGCACTTCCTGATCGACCACTCCGTCATCGAGCGGCAGGTCAAGTATGCCAAGATAAAGAAGGGGGAGCGGGTGCTCGAGATCGGCCCGGGGCTCGGTTTTCTCACCGAAGAGCTGATCAAGGCGGGCGCCAAGGTCATCGGGATAGAGCACGATGCGAATTTCTGCGCATACCTGCGGGAAAAGTTCGTGAGCTCGTTCGAGCTCATCGAGGGTGATGCGACCAAGGTCGACCTCCCGGATTTCGACAAGGTCGTATCGAACCTCCCCTACCAGATATCATCGGAGATAACATTCAGGATCCTCGAGCAGAAGAAGTTCAACCTCGCGATCCTGATGTACCAGAAGGAGTTCGCCGAGAGGATGGTCGCCGGCGAGGCCTCGGCCATCTACGGGAGGCTGTCGGTGATGGCCGCGTACAGGGCGGACTGCGAGATACTCGAGATAGTGAACCGTCGGGCTTTCTGGCCGCAGCCGAAAGTGGATTCCGCCGTGGTGCTCATGAAAGGGAGGGCCCCGAGGTTCCAGCCGAGGGATGAGACCATGTTCGTCGACGTCGTGAGGGTGCTGTTCTCCCACAGGCGGAAGAAGATCTCGAACGGGCTGATAGCCCTGTCCAGCCAGATTGGTTTCTCCAGGGACGAGATGAAGGAGCTGATTCATGAGGTGCCCTACGCGGAGGACCGGGTCGAGATGCTTTCCCCGGAGGAGATCGGGGAGATAGCCGACTTCATCTGGGAGAAGAAGAGAAAGAAGAAGTGAGCGCCTACAGGGCGTATCTAGCGATGATGGCTTTCGCGATCTTCTCTGCTCCGAAAAGTAGCACATCCGTGCACGGCAATCCGTATCTGGACTCGTATGCTTCTGAAGTTTCCAGCACCTCTTCCTTGGTCATGTTGTGATGGTTGAGAGTTATCGCGATCACCGGTGACTTGGCGAACATGTGGATCATCTCCATCTCGGAATCCATCGTCGGCATCGGGAGGTGCAGCTCGTCTTCGTGGAAAGTCCTGAACTCCCTCTTTGGGGCATGCTGGAGTATCACGCCGCTCGGCGATGAGGCGTTCACTATCGCGCGAGAGCCAGTCACGTACGCCGGGTGGCTTATGGAACCCTGTCCCTCGATTATTAGCACCTTCGGCTTCTCGGTCTCGAAAGCCCTCACTATCTCCGCCTCGAGCTCCCCGACTACGAAGTCGCTCCTTATCGCGTCGAGCGGCACGCCATACGGAGAACCTTGGAGTAGACCAGTCTGGCCGGTGGCGACGAATGTGGTCTTGACCCCGAGCGCGTTGAGCGCGTCGGTGAGGATTATGGCAGTCGTGCGCTTGCCTATGGCCGCGTCGGTTCCAAGCACAGGTATGCGTACGCAGGGCAGGTCCTTGGCCAGGTTCCTGAAGTGATGAAGCTGGTCGAACTTGCGCTCCTTGCGGATGTCGATCACGACCGAGTTCCCGGCCTTCGCGGCCGATGCGAATTCCGGCTCGTTGCCGATCTGCTCATGCAAGCCGCTGATCACGTTTATGCCGGCCTCGAGCGCCTCCTTGACAGCTGGCCTGAAGGAATCAGGAAGTTTTCCTCCGATTGTCGCGACCCCGATAATAAGGAACTTCGGGATCGACTCCTGAGATTTTATCATCTCCTGGAGCGAATGGAAGATTGGTATATCTTGGTGCACGCCGTCGAGGATCTCACCCGCATCCCCGTAGGGAGTCGTGCTGTCTATGACCCCGATTATCTTGAACCTGCGCGAATGGCGCACGAGGCCTGCGGCGGTCTTGCCCATATTCTTGCCGAACGCGCCTTCGCATAGAACAGCTGCAGCATCCATCGATACGCCGATGGGGAGAACGGTAATAACGGTTGTGATTGCTCTCGATAATCCTTCATTAATCTATTTCTATGACGAGCCGTATTAGAGCCCGATGCAGGTAGGCATAGTAGGTAAGCCGAACGTTGGCAAGTCCACATTCTTCTCAGCCCTCACGCTCGCCCCGGCGCAAATCGCTCCCTACCCTTTCACCACCATAAAGGCGAACATCGGCATGGGATTTGTTAGGACGAAGTGCCCACACGAGATACTGGGCAAGCCCTGCAAACCGAAGAACGCCCACTGCGAGAACGGCACCAGATTCGTTCCCATCGAGATTCTGGATGTCGCCGGGCTCGTCCCAGACGCCCACAAGGGTAAGGGGCTGGGCAACAAGTTCCTCGATGACCTCCGCCAGGCGGACGCGCTCATTCATGTAGTGGACGCCAGCGGCGGTACAGATTGCGAGGGGAATATCGTCAACAAGGGCTGCCATGACCCGCTGGAGGATGTCGCATTCCTGAACAAGGAGATTTCGTACTGGATCTACGGCATCATCGGAAAGGGCTTCGACAAGATCGCAAGGCAGGCCAAGGTCGCCGGCACGAAGATTGAGAAGATCCTTCACGACAAGCTTACCGGCCTAAAGATCAACGAGGCGCAGATCTCATCCGCACTGCGAGGCGCCGCACTCGACTCTGACCCGACAAGGTGGACGGAGGAAGGGATCATTAAGCTCTCCGAGGAATTGCTAAAGGCGAGCAAGCCGATGATCATCGCGGCGAACAAGTGCGACATCGCCTCGAAGGATCTCGTCGAGAAGCTGATTGAAGGGGCGGATAGGGTGGTCCCGACCGCTTCTGACTACGAGCTCACACTAAGGCGCGCCTCGAAGGCGGGGCTCATCGACTACACCCCTGGCATGTCCGGATTCAAGGTCAATACGCCCGAGAAGCTCAATGAGATGCAGACCTCCGCGCTGCAGAAGATCAACGACTGGCTAGGCGCGAACAAGAGCACGGGCGTGCAGACATGCCTCGAGAAGGCGGTCTACGAGATGCTGAACTTGATCGTCATCTACCCTGTGGAGGACGAGACCCACTGGACCGACAAGGAGGGGAACGTCCTGCCAGATGCATTGCTGATGCCACGGGGGATAACGGCGAAGGACCTGGCGTTCAGGGTGCACACCGACCTCGGCAACAACTTCATCAGGGCGATCGACGGCAAGACCCGGATGACCGTCGGAGCGGCCCATGTTCTGAACGACGGGGACGTCATCAAGATTGTCGCGAGGACATGATCGCATGGCCTCCTGGGACGTCAGGATCCTTAGTGTATCCTACAAGCGCGAAGGCGACGGCACAATCGTACAGATTTTTGGAAGGACCAAGGACGGGAAGTCGATAACGGCCAGGTTCTCCGGCTTCCGCCCTTATTTCTATGTGATCAAGCCCAGCGAGCAGGCTCTTGAGATGCTGCGCGAGGACTCGACAAACGTGGCAAGTGTCGATGACAAGGACACAGTGCTGCTGCACCAGGGGAAGGAGGTGCCCTGCAGGAAGATCATGACCACCTTCCCGTTCGTCGTCCCGCAGGTCAGGAGCACGCTCATCGAAAGGGGCTTCAAGGTTCTGGCGGCGGACATCCCATTCCACCTCAGGTTCACATACGACATGAACCTCAGCTCCTGCGTCAAGATAACCGGGGTCGAGGATGAGAGGAGGAAGGCGGACTACACCACGGAGCTGGTCGTAGGCGCCGAGAAGCTGGAGAACATAGACGCATTCTACCCTGACCTGAAGATAATGGCGTTCGACATTGAGAATTCGATGAGGGACCAGCACCTGATAACGCTATGCGGAGTCATCAGGAAGTCATCAGGGGATCCGCTGGACTCCTTCGAACTTGAGGGTGACGAGAGGAGCATCATCGAGGGGTTCGGCGAGCAGATCAGCAAATCAGACCCGGACATCATCACCGGCTACAACATCGACGGCTACGACATACCGAAGATCCTGGAGCGCGCGAAGGCGCTCGGGATGCCCGAGATCAACTGGGGGAGGGCCAGGTCCCAGGCGACGATGAGGCAGTTCAACAACCGCTTCTGGAGCGTCGAAGGGAGGATAATTGTCGACGCCTGGTGGCAGGTCAAGAAAGTCATCAAGCCCAAGCAGGAGACGCTCAACGCGGTATCGCTTCTGCTCCTGGGGGAGGAGAAGCTCGATGTCGACCCGACCAAGATCGACCAGGAATGGGCCCAGGACCCGAAAAAGGTCATACGGTACTGCAAGAGGGACGCCGAGCTAGCCCTCAGGATATTGGAGAAGATCCAAGTCCTGAAGAGGGGGCTGGACCTAGCAACCGTCTCGATGCTGCCGCTCAACGACGCGATAAGCGGGACGACCTCCACGCTGATCGATTCCATACTGATCAGAAGTGCGGACAGGGCGAAGGTCGGCGTGCCGATGACGTCGCGCCAGGAGTACGATGACCAGATCGAGGGCGGTTACGTGCACGCGATCGAGCCGGGGCTCTACCGGATGGTCGTCGTCGAGGACTTCAAGTCGATGTACCCTTCGCTGATAATCTCTCGGAACATCTGCTTCACCACGCTGGACGAAGATGGCAAGACCGGAATGACCGTCTCGCCGATCGGCGTGCACTTCCTTTCGAAGGAGCAGAGGCCTGGACTCCTGCCGAAGATACTTACCGATCTCATGGCCGAGAGGGACAAGCTGAAGCGGATGATGAAGGAGGCGAAGTCGGAGGAGGACAGGGAATACTACCGTGGCCTACAGGATGCGGTGAAGATCCTCATGAACGCCTTCTACGGCGTGTTCGCCTCTTCATTCTACAGGTTCACAGACCAGCGGATCGGCGGGAGCATAACTGCATTCGCGAGGCAGGAGATACAGAAGGTGATCAGGCAGATCGAAGAGGACCATGCCAAGGTCATCTACTCCGACACCGACTCGGTCTTCATACAGTCGCCTTTCGAGGACCTGGACCAGACGGTCAATTACGGAAAGGAGGTCGCGAAGCGGTTCACCCAAGGCGGCTCAAGCCTTGAATTCGAGAAGGTAATGGACCCGTTCTTCTCCCACGGCAAGAAGAAGAGGTACATCGGCCGCTCGGTCTGGCCGGAGAAGGCAATGGTCATCCGCGGGTATGAGACTAGGAGGACGGACTCATTCGACCTGCAGAGCGACACCTTGATGCAAATATTCGAGAAGATCCTTGACGGAGACACCGAAGGAGCCGTGCAGTATGGCAGGGACATAATACAGAAGGTCCTGAGAGGTGATGTCGAGCCGGAGAGACTGGTCATTTCGAGGAGCGCGAAGGCTTTCGACACTTACAAGGACCCGAGCAGGATGGCGAATGTAACGATAGCGAAGAAGCTCCTTGAGATGGGCTATGAGTTCCAGCCCGGCATGAAGGTTTCCTGGGTGGTCACCAACGGCAGGAAGACGCCGCAGGAGGTCGAGCCGTTCATAGGGGGAAGGGCATTCGACAAGAAGCCGGATTACAAGTATTATGCCGAGAGACTGGCGCAGTCGATCGTGAGAGTCACCGACGTCTTCGGTTGGGACGAAAAGAGGCTGTTGACAGGGGCGCAGCAAAGCACTCTGTTCGAAGAGCGCGCCCGCCCAGAGAAGAAGAAGGCGGAAATCAAGAAAGCTACGGGGAAGATGAGCCTCGAGGACTTCATGTAAGTCGGGATTTATATTAACGCCGTTAAAGAACCCCCCTAGTGTTGCTCGAGCGCGCAACTAGATACCACGAGAGAGTAACAATCATTCAGGTATGGATGTGAAGGTTCCGACCAAACCCTTAAATACAGACTTCCTTTTGTTCGAACGCTAAAGCAACCGCCTGTTTGGGGATGTGCGCTCAGCGTGAACCCTGCGGGCGATTTGGGATCCGGGTGATCCACTATGACAGAAAAGGAAGCAACAAAGCAGGATGCCCCGCAGGAGGATGCGGAGGCGAAGGAATCCAAGCCGACGGCTCGGAACATGTACAGTTTTATCGGGGAAGCCTGGAAGAAGCCTGACGCAAACGAAGACATGCGCCAGCTAATGTGGGAGAGAATGATCCAGTGGAGGAAGGAGCCTTCCTTCCTGAGGCTAGACAGGCCCACAAGGCTCGACAGGGCGAGGAGTTTCGGCTACAAGGCGAAGCCAGGTTTCGTCATTGTCAGGGCGCGCGTAAGGAGAGGCGGCATGCGCAAGCACACTATCAGGAAGGGGCGCAAGCCGAAGAAGAAGGGTATCGACAAGATCACTATCAGGAAGAGCATCCAGGTCATAGCCGAGGAGAGGACCAACAAGAGGTATCCTAACATGGAAGTCCTATCTTCGTACTGGGTCGGTGAGGACGGGAGGCACAAGTGGTTCGAGGTCATACTGGTCGATCCGATGAACCCCGTCATCATGAGTGACCCGGTCATGAAATGGATAGGCAACCCGGCGAACAGGAGCAGGGTGTTCAGGGGTCTGACGCCCGCCGGGAAGAAGAGCCGTGGCATAGCCAGGGGCAAGGGGAAAGGTCGCGAGAAGGTGCGTCCGTCCCTCGGGGCTCATAAGAGGCACGGCAACTAGTTGAAAATCTCTTTCATCCGGCCTTCTATCTCCTCGGCCGAAAGGCCAACGAGCGGGTAGAAGACCGGGACGCCTTCATTCGGTTTCTCCTTGGCATTGAACTCAGAAAGGTTCCATCCGAGTACGAGGCCCGCACATTTCTTTAGCTTCAGCACGTGAGACGCCTCCATCCCCTCGATATATCCTGTCCACCATGGGTTCCATGGCTTAAGCCGCTCGATTTCTTCGGACCCAAGGCTTGAAACATTAAGCAGCACGGCCGAACAGCCGCGCCTCATAATCAGCCATGCGGCAAGGAGAGATTTTCTGTCTTCGACTATGACCAAGACTTTTCCCTGAGTCCTGTACGGCAGTCCGCCGGGGCCGCTCGTGACTTTGTCGAAAAGATACGCCCTGTTATTTCTGACCTCGACGAAAACCTCGACATCGGGTTCCTCGAGATTGACCTTGAGGCTTCTTTCGCCGAATGCGTCCAGAATCTTCTCGCCGACATACGCGGCGAGCTCCATGCTGTTATAGGAATGAGTCCCGACCCTCCTCGCCCTCACGGCGAATGTGGATCCACTGGCTAGAGAATTTGAAAGCCGCGATACCGCCCTCTCTGCGATCTCCTCGCGGCGGCTGGTGCATTCCTCTGCAAGGCTGTGGGATACGACCCCGAAGGTCTTGGAGAGAATGACTGAGGATACTCCCTGGTCGCCAGTTGTAACGAAGAGTCTGCCCCGCTCCTTCTCGACGATGCAGCTCACCTTCGCCAGGGAATGGGCCCTGACGATGTTCTCGCTCAGCATTTGCTCGAACCTGCGCCTGACCGGTGGACCTTTCAGCCCGGTCTCGCCGTACCTGACTAGGAATACCGCCACGGCCTGCCTTAAGCGGTAGTCTCGATTTATGGATTGCCCCTGAAATGACTAACAAAGGTGTCGTTTTATAGAATTACTTTCGATTGGAAGGGGGGGCATTATGATTGATTTTTCCCTAAGACATAGCTGAGTCGAAGAATAATCGTGCCAGTAGCAATCGGCTGGGTGGAAGGGAAGAAATGTTAATAACGGCGGATAACGTGCGACACTCGCGTACATCTGAGAGGGATAGATTGAGACTTGGAAAAATAGAATTGAAGAGGACTAGCGACCTGCCGGGACCGAAAGCCCTAGATATCCTGAAGAGGGACAAGGAAGTGCTTGCGCCCTACAACAGGCCGTTCTACTATCCGTTCGTGGCTGAGTCGGCCAAGGGCGTGATGTTGCAGGACATCGATGGCAACGAGTTCATCGACTTCAACTGCGGCCTCGGTGTCATGGCGATGGGGCACGGACAACAGGACATAATTGACGCCGTCACGGCACAGATGAAGCGCCTCATACACTACTCATACACGGACTTCTACTACAGGTACGCAGTCGAGCTGGCTGAGAAGCTCAACCAGATAACGCCTGGTAACTTCAAGAAGAAGGTATTCTTCAGCAGCAGCGGCGCGGAGAGCGTGGAGTCGATGGCGAAAATCGCCAGGTGGCACTCGAAGAGGCCGTTGTTCATAGCATTCACCGGAGCTTTCCACGGAAGGACGATGGGGGCGATATCATTCACAGCGAGCTCACCGGTCCAGAAGGCGGGGTTCTTCCCGTACATGCCCGGTGTTGAGCATGTGCCATACGCATACTGCTACAGATGCCCGTTCAAACAGGAGTTCCCTGGATGCAACTACTACTGCGTTGACTTCATCGAGGAATGGGTTTTCAACAGGTACGTCCCGGCCGAGGAGGTCGCGGCATTCTTCATCGAGCCGATTCAGGGCGAGGGAGGGCTGATCGTCCCTCCGAAGGACTACCACAAGAGGCTGAAGAAGCTGGCGGACAAGTATGGAATAATATATGCAGTGGACGAGGTCCAGGCTGGCATGGGCAAGACAGGGAAGTGGCTCAGCATAGAGCATTTCGGCGTCGTGCCAGACATAATCACCATGTCAAAGGCGCTCGGAGGAGGGATGTCGCTCGGGGCCACCATCTGCAGATCCGAGATACTCGACCTGCCGCCGGGATCGCACTGCACCACCCTCGGAGGGACGCCGGTCGCGTGCGCGGCATCGATGGCGACGATAAAGTTCTACGAGAAGCACAAGCTGCTCGACAACGCGAAGAAGCTCGGACCGTATCTCAACAAGCGCCTGACCGAGCTCATGGAGGAGTCGGAGATCGTCGGCGACGTCAGGGGCATGGGTCTGTTCCAAGGGATCGAGATCGTGAAGGACAAGAAGTCCAAGATCCCGATGGGGAAAGAGGCAAAGAAGATCATCACGAAGGCCTGGAAGAGGGGCATCATCGCTGTCACAGCTGGCGACTCGACGATAAGGGTCATGCCGCCGCTGATCGTAACGAAGGATCAGTTGGATGCTGGCCTCGAAGCCCTGGAAGCATCCGTCTTCGAGATGGAGAAAGAGCTGAAGTGAAACTCTCGGCGGGGGCGACCCCGCCGGATCATTTTCAACAAGAGAGAAGGAGTAGGATAAGATGGCGACCAAGAAGTCATCTGCTAAAAAGACCACGGAATCATCAAAGGGGACCGACGGACCCTGCATCAAGGTCGTCCCGCCGGGACCGAAGGCAAAGGCCGCACTGGCCAGGAAACAGAAGTATGTGACTACCGGAATGGGCACGAAGCTGGTCACGAACCTCGACAAGGGCGAGGGATCGTTCCTGTACGACACGGACGGGAACACCTTCATCGACTTCTCGGCGGGGATCGGAGTGCACAACTTCGGGCACAGGCCGAAGGAGGTCGTAGCCGCGCTCAAGGCGCAGGCCGACAAGCTCTGGCACATCTGCTATATGGTGTCCCTGTACGACCCGTACACTGATCTCGCGCGGGCGATGTGGGAGATCAGCCCCCAGAAGAAGCTCACCAAGAGCATCTTCCTGAACAGCGGCTCTGAGGCTAACGAGAACGCGCTGAAGATCGCGAGGGCATACACGAAGCAGAAGCCGTGGATCGCATCCTTCAAGACCTCTTTCCACGGGAGGACCATACTGGACATATCGCTAACGGCCAAGGAGAAGCCCTACAGGGACGGCTTCGGACCGCTGCTGCCGAACTGCTTGCATCTTGACTACGCCTACTGCTACAGGTGCCACCTGGACATGGAATACCCGAGCTGCAACCTCGCTTGCGTCGACAAGATCAGGGAGACTCTCGAGAGCGAACCCTACGCCGACAGCACCTGCGCGCTCTTCATCGAGCCGATACAGGGCGAGGGCGGATTCATTGTGCCCCCGCCGGGATACTTCCAGAAACTCTACAAAGTCTGCAAGGACAACGGTATCGTCTTCATCGACGACGAAGTCCAGTCGGGCATGGACAGGAGCGGGAAGATCTGGGCTATAGAGCACTGGAACACCGTTCCGGACATACTCGTTTCCGGCAAGGGCCTGGCCGCAGGAATGCCGCTCGCGGGCGTCACTGGCAGAGAGGAGATAATGGCCTCCCCGTACGCCGGACAGCTGGGCGGAACCTACGGAGGGAACCCACTCGCCTGCGCCGCTGCGCTCGAGTGCGTCAAGCTCGCGAAGAAGCATCTCCCGAAGACGAAGGACGTCGAGGCTGTGCTCAAGAAGCGCCTGAACGACTGGAAGGGAGAGTTCGAGGTCGTCGGCGACGTGCGCGGGAAGGGAGCCATGTACGGATTCGAGTTGGTCAAGAACAAGAGTTCTAAGGAAGAGAATCCTGACCTGGCCGGCAAGATCCAGAAGTACTGCTTCGAGCACGGGCTCTACATCCTGACCGCTGGCACAGCGAACCAGGTGATAAGGTTCCTGCCGCCGATCACTACGCCGAAGCCGGTCCTGGAGAAGGGGCTCGACATCGTCGAAGAGGCGCTCTGCGAATACGCGAAGTAGTCGCTTCTTAGAAAACTAAAAACGAGGAGGCCTGTGCAAGGCCTCTTCTAAACATCTTATCGGTATTTTGATACGAGATCGGCCAGGTCGAGCTTCTTTAGCGTTTCTTCCGTCGGGACGCCGTTCTTATCCCAGCCCCTTGCCGCGTAATAGTCTTCCATCTCGGCGATGAACTCGGTCTTGTCGATGATGCAGTCCTTCGACGGGCCGTCGTCGATCTTCTCGTTGTAGAACCTCTCCGGGAGCATGTCGTCCTTCATCCCGAAGCCTTCGCGCACGTTGTAGAGGCGCTCGAGCGTCCAGATGCGTGCAGCTATCTCCTTCAGCTTCTTGAGATCCACTTCTAGTCCGATGGATGCTCTGAGCAGTGGGATCATGTTCTCTAAATTGTTCGCGAAAGCGTTCCTCCCGCCGAACTTGCAGATGATCATCGAATCGAAGATGGTTGCGATATCCTGGTATTCCACAACGACCGGGGTCTTGCCCCGCAGCTTCTTCCTGTCAATGACCCCCGTGAAAAGCTCTGGAACGTAGACTGTGCCCCTCAGGTGGCACGCGCCGCGCGGCGAGGTCGCGAAAACCATGGCCATGCCGGTAAGAGACCTCGGCTCATAGGCCGAAGGCTCCAGACCTTTTACGTGTATGGCGAACTCCTTCGCCTTGGCATCGAATTTCTCCGACATGCGTTTAACGCCCTGTCCGATGAATTCGCCTATGCCTTCCCGCTTTGCAATCAACTCCGTGAGGCGCACGATCATGTGCGGGTCGCCCCAGTTCAGGACTAGCCCGCCAGTGTCCTTCTCGGTGAGATATCCTTTCTGGAAGAGCTCTATCGCATAGGCAATGGCATCTGCCGTGCTGATGGTGTCGATGCCGTACTCGTTGCAGATCGCGTTGGCCTTGATAATCGCGTTGACATTGTCATTGCCGCAGTTCGGCCCGAAGAGGCCCAGTGTCTCGTATTCAGGCCCTTCCGTCTCTGACTCGAACTCGCCGAATGCGCGGTTGACTTTGGAGCAGTGCAAGGGGCACCTGTAGCAGGACATGTGCCTGACGAAGTGGCCGTTCTTGTGCATGAAGTCCCCAGTGACTTTATCGTAATTCGGGAACCAGCTGGTAGAGAAGTTCCTTGTCGGTATGCAGCCGCCCTTCCCGGTTATCCCTGCTACCATAGGTGTGCCGTAGGTGGCGAACGCGACCGCCTTCTCTTTTACAGTAGCCATGGCGGTCTTGTATGAAGCCCTGAGATAGTCCTCATCAGTTACAGGGACCTCTCCGTGGCCAAGAGCGACTATAGCTTTGAGGTTCTTGCTTCCCATGACAGCGCCGACGCCGCCTCTCCCTGCCGCCCTCTCGTTATCGTTCAATATCGCAGCGAAGTTGACGAGCTTCTCCCCGGAGGGGCCGATGACGGTGCATTTAGATCCCGGGTGAGCGGTCAGCAGAGCTTCTGTGGTTTCGAAGACAGTTTTGCCCCAGAGGTGGGAAGCGTCTCGGAACTCGACTTCACCGTTCTCGATGTAGAGGTAGACCGGTTTTGGCGATTTCCCGCGTATGATGAGACCGTCCACATGGGCCTTCCTCATCATCGGTGCGAAGTGGCCTCCAGAGTGCGCCGCCGAGCAAGTGCCAGTGAGTGGGGACTTGGTGGTCACATTGTAGAAAGCCGTAAAAGAGCCAGGCGTGCCAGTGTATGGCCCGACTATGAATATCAGATGATTCTCAGGGCTCAGAGGATCGACATGGGGCTTGTTCAGCTCATACAGCAGCCTTATGCCCAGGCCCCTGCCGCCCAAGTACTCCTCGATGAGCTTCCTCTCGATGGGTTTCTCGAATATTTTGCCATTCGAGAGGTCGACCACAAACACCTTCAAGTCAATCACCCTGGATGATAGGTTAGTACCCTGTTGCCAATTGACCTATTAGTTGCAGTTGTTTTTAAAACTGTTGCAGGAATCTTTGGAATATGTTGATAGATTTTCTAATTATATTGGAAATATCGCACCCACATCATTCGAAACGCTCAGTCCTGCTCCTTTGAGAATATCTTCCAGATGCGTCCGGCCTCATCTAACGAACTTATGACAACGACCGTGTCACCGGCCTTCAGGATGGTGCTCATGTCGGTATCCAGGATCTTGCCTCCGCGGAGTATGGCCCCTACGGTTGCGTTCTCAGGCAGGTATAGTTTCCCGATGACCGTGCCGTCTGCATAGCTGTCCTTTTCGACCTCATACTCTAATACTCTAGCGCGCCCCTCGTCGACCACAGCGCTCGATCGCAGGTCGTTCATCGAGTCAATCATCTTCTGAACCGCATCGCTGGTCCTATCGACTACTTTCTTCACGCCGAGTTCCCTGAACACCTTGACGTTCCTCGGGTTGTTGACACCCAGGACGATGTTCGGGATAGAGAATTGGTGCTCGCCGACATGAACTGCGACCAGGTTGGTATTGTCGTCTCCGGTCACCGCGAAGAGGACATCGGCCTTGCTCGCTCCGGCGGACTCCAGGTTGCCCGTATCTGTGCCATCGCCGGTCACCACGAAGAAGGTCGTGTCCGACCTTAGAGCGTTGGCGATGTCGGGGTTCCTCTCGACGATGACAACGTCGTTTCCGTCTCCGGCTAAATAAGAAGCGAGGCTCGTTCCGACCCTCCCTCCCCCGATAATTATACAATACATAGTGAAACGGTCCTGCCTGGGTATGATGACAGCTGCGAGAATTTAATCTTTTTGTGTCTGGCTCGCCCATATTATGGATGTATCATAGTATTATCCCCCATTCGTCAAAGCATTTATTTCGGCTGAGGGGGGGAAAAGGCTCATCTCCTGAAAGAGGGGGGTGAGTTTAAGTACAGTTGATTTGCCTATAACTCGCTATGCGGAGTCCGGTCCAGTCATCGATTGCAATCTTCATAGTCGCGAGCCTGCTGATCATCGGGAGCTTAAATCTCGTTCCTTTCAACCAGGCACAGACATCAGGCCCTGACCTGGTTCCAGAACCTTCAATCCAAGAGACTCATATCTATAACGATACTGGATATCTGAATGGCACTCCGTACTATACCATTAATGAAAGGTGGTCCCTTGGCATTATCCACGGAAACGTGGAGACTGCCCTATGGACCAGGAACTTCACTCAAGATAACGGAACAATGGTGGATTATTCAAACAATATTAAGTACCGGATCGGAGACACCTTTTATCAAGCTCAATTCTTGATCATGCAGATGATATTCAAAATTGGAGGTTTAAAGATGTATTCGATGCTGAAGACCTGTGATAAGTTTGAATTGGCGTATTCGCCAATCAAGTATGACGGCCCCAACCCCACGTTTGATTGCAATATCACCTATGAACGAATCCGAGTCGGCAACCTGGATTATCAGAATACCCACAATAATTCGACCTTTGATGTTACACTGTTCCATCATTTCAGACTGGATTGGAACCAAACTAACATCAAGGTTGAAGCGATGTTCAACTTCAACAACACTACATTCTATCAAGTGAACGGCACAGAATTCGATGCAGGTGAACCTTTCACTGCAGAAATCGTATATTCGATGGCGTTGGGAGTCATCGATAAGAATGAGAATGCCGTATGGATTGTTCCAACCAGCGTTAACGATACCACCATGGAGTACAATTTGACGCTTGATAACGGTTCTCCTTTGACACTATCGAAATTGGAGATGAGGGATAGTTTCACAATCCAGAATGAAACCGGAGCCAAAACCTCGGTGGGATATTCTTCAATGGAGGTATTCGGGGAGATTGCCCAAGTCATACATGGATTCCCGAATCTTACCTACAAGGATAGCCAGACGATAATAAGTGATCCGGAAATCACTATCTATCACGACCGGGTCACCGAAAATATTAATCCAAATCCAAATCCAAACCTGCCAGCCTCAGACCAATCAATTTTGTTGAAATCGATAGCTGCGATAGGAATAATCGGGGCGATAGGCATAACCGTTGTTCTCTTGATAAAGAGAAAGAAGCAGAAGCAGGGGAAAGACAGTGAGACGCAGAAAAAGGCTTGAAGGAGTTTGAAGGGGGAGACGGAGCAAAACAACGACTTCACAGTTCATCATATCACTTTTGCCAACACAAAGTATTTTCTGGGAAATCTTTTTTGCATCCGATTCTTTTTCGACGACAATGTTGGATATGAGCGATTAGCATTGCTGCAGTTCTGGTACGATTCGCGGCCTGCTGTGAATCGCGGGTCAGCCATCGATACTCAGGCGTATATATAAGGGGGTTTTGCTTTTCCAAATGTCATATGACGGAAAAGAAATCCATCGCCGACAATTATTCTGAAGCATATGAGCGGCTCGGTTCCATATCGCAGTTGCTCGATGAAGCAGAGATTCATTTTTTCATCAGTCTGATTCCCAAGGATAACAGACATTACCGAATCCTCGATCTAGGATGCGCAGAGGGCAAGCTATCCGTGTTCCTAGCGAAGGAAGGGCATGAGGTGACAGCGGCCGACATATCTCAGAGCTACCTGAACAGAGCGCGAGAATTGGCGAAGAGCAACGGCCTTTCCATAAAATTCGTCAAATGCAACATCGAAGAGGAGCCTTCGTCCCTTCCTAAGAATTATTTCGATTTCATATTCTTCTTGAATGTGATAGAGCACGTGAAGAGCCCGGTGAATTCGCTCCATAACATACGATCCTTGCTTGCCGATAATGGTAGATTGTTCCTGAACACTCCAAACACAATGACGACTGTCAATTTCAAAAACGCTTTCATCGATTGCCTGAACAAGAATTACGATAAGCCAACACGACCCCAGAGTTTCCACTTGTCCGGCTTCGATTACCGCACTCTCGAAATGACGCTCAGCCTCATCGGATTAAGGACCAAACTTATCACCGATAAGAAGCAGATCTATAAGGAAAAAGCAAAGATCATGAAGTTCGGCTTGACGAAACGAATCAGAGAGCTATTCCCTCGAATGTTCCCGTTGTTTTCTAGCGACATTCTGATGGAATGCTCCAAATGCGATCCCTATGATATAGTCGAGCTAACACATTCCTGGGAAAAAGGAAACGGCCAGTAATCCCTAGGTGTAAATCAGTCGGAGTCATCTATTCTCCTTGATAATGTTAATTCCGCCTAATGAGAGTAAGCGACAACTTCACTGTTCATCATACCATAATTACCAACACAAAGTATTTTATCACGTCACATGAATCCAGAAAGCCAGACAGGCGATATTCGGCTTGTCGAGCAGGTATGCGATGAGCGAGAAAACCACCTCCAAGGATTCGTTCCTCAAACTGACCCCATCTAGGACTACAGAGGGTAAGACCAGGTCTCCCTCAAAAGCCCCTCAGATGCCGAAGACTTCGTCGGGCAAGCCGGTCTCAGAGAAGATGATAGGGAGATTGAGAATCGTTATCGTCGGGGGGGGTCGCGTTGGAGCCATGCTGGCAAGCCTTCTTAGGGCGGAGAAGCACCAGGTCACGATCATCGAGTCGGACAGAGAGAGGGCGACAAAGCTGGCAGATATACTCCCAGACGTCCTTATCGTCAACGGCGACGGGTCAAACATCCACATACTCCGAGATGCCGGGACCGATCTCGCAGACATATTCGTCACTGTCACGGGCAATGACAGCTTGAACTACGTCTCTTCTCAAGTCGCGAAGAAGACACTCCATGTTCCAAAAGTAATAGCCAGGGTCAACGATCCGGCCAATGAGAACAATTTCGTCAGAGCGGGGATAGACAAGCTAGTGACCACGACCAAGGCGACGGCCGGGGAGATACTGGGCGAGATTTCCGGAGGCAGAACCCTCATGCCGTTGGCGGGCGTGCGTTTCGAGATTCTGTATGCCGTATTGCGGGAAAAGTCCCCGATGAATGGCAAGAAGGCCTACAAATGTGGCCTCCCAAGGAAGGCGTGGATAATCTCGATTAACAGGCTTGGGGAGCCGATGGTCCCTGACGATGGCACGGTCCTGAGGAGCGGTGACCTTATCGCCGTTCTGACGCCTTTGGAATTATCCGACAAAGTCAAGTCGGTATTAATTGAACAATGACGGCACCCCGTCTTTCATCTGAATTTTCTGCTGAATGAAGCGACGAACAGCAATACCGGAATAACATCGATGCGGCCGAACCACATGTCGATCATCAGGATCATCTTGACGCCTAGCGGAGCTGTGAACGAGGTCACTCCGGTGGACAGTCCTGTGCTGGTCAATGCGCTAGCGGGTTCGAACAACGAACTCTCGACCGAGTAGCCATAAGCCATGAGCGCACAGGCCGAGAGAAGAACAGTCAGCAGATATATGGAAACGAATAGATATATGTCAGCCATCCTGCTGTCGGTCACGGTCTTTTTTACAAGAAGGTAGTAGTTCCTTGGGAACACGACAGTCGGAGGCATAAGCGCTTTCTTGATATGCCACCATATCGACTTCAAAATAAGCACAAGCCTAATCTGACGGATGCCTCCAGAAGTTGAGGCGCTGCTTCCTCCGATCAACATGCATATCGTAAGCATGAAGATGAACATGGGCGAGAAGAATGCAGGGAAAACGCCAGCCGGGACGATCGACCACCCAGTAGTTGTCATCGAAGAGACCACGTGATAGAAACTATTCTGCAACGCGTCGGTGCTTTCGGTGCCGTACCCAGTAGGGGAGGAGAGCCATAATGCGCCGACCACCGTGAAGGCGAGCAACAACACCATGAACGCCCTTGTCTCGACATTCTTGAAGAATTCCCTGTAATTGCCAGAGAATACGGTGAGATGCACGGCGAAGTTTGTCGAGCCGATTATCATGACGATGACCGTTGCCATATAGATCACTGGATTGTTGAAATAGGCAATGCTGTCGCCGTGTGTGGAGAAGCCGCCGGTGCAAAGGCCGGCCATCGCGTGATTGACCGCATCGAAGGGATTCATGCCGGCGATGAAAAGTATCATCGAGCAGACGAACAGCAGCAATAGGAAAAGGTAGAGCAGGGTCTTTGCGGTGCTCATTATGCTAGGCCTAACCCTATCAGAGGAGAATTCTGAGGCCGCACCCGTTATGGATTCGCTGCCAGTGCGTGCCTGCGTCAGAACCACAAGGCTGATCAGCAGGATGCCGATGCCGCCCATGAACTGCAGCAAATGGCGCCACATGTTGATGCTGTGCGGGAACAGGTCCGCGCCCAATCCTGCGCCACCCCCAGCGATTGTTGACAGACCTGTCGTGGTCCACCCTGACAGCGCTTCGAAATATCCGTCGATGAATGAGGGCGATACGCCGGAAGTGTAGATGGGCAATGAGCTGAAGAAACTGGCAATCGGCCAGAAGATGACGGTAATGGCGATGGCGTGTTTGAGCCCTATTTCTTCGATCTTTCCGATCAGGAAGTAGCATGCGGCTCCGATTGCGCCAGTCAATGCCGAAGCGAGAAGGAAATCGTCGATTGTGTCATAAGAGTTGATTGGGATTGCGGTCGAATCGGGGTAGACGACGCCGACAAATATCGGCACCATCATAGATACTGCTATCAGCATCAGCAGTAGGCCCAAGTCCTTGATTATTATCTTGGAATCCCTGAGGTTCATCATCAGAGCACCATCTTTGCGAGGAACAGGGCTACCGAAGCCGCACCTAGAATCAGAACCATGAACCATATGATGAAGGTCGTTTCAAGCAAGACGCCTCCCACCAATGAAAAGGCATTACGGAGAAATTTACCAGTACTGGTCGGCCTTCTCGACATACTGTAAGACTCATATTCCCATTATATATAGATTTTCTAATTAAAACCTGAGAAAACAGCAAAACATGATATATGTCAGGAACGGCTATCGTGACATTTAAGAGGCGAACCGATTTGGCGGCGAAACCGAAACATATCTCTTCTAAGTTGCTGACCGCAGATGAGAACGTCCTGATAGAGACCAGGACGAGCAAGATCAAACACATGACTGGCGGCGCCTTCAGCCTGGTACTGATGGCAGTCATGCTGCTGGTCGCCTATTGGAACAGCGTATTCACTTCGACAAAAATACCCTACCTATCGGACATTCTATCGAGCACCTACGGGTGGCTATTCACCATAGCTTTCGTTGTATTGGCCGGTCTGTTCTTCCTCAATTTCCTCGTCAAGTACCTGAGATGGATAAGCACTCTCTATGTGATGACAAACACCAGAGTAATCACGAAGAAGGGGATACTCGGCAGGAGCTATGAGGACATGCCGCTCGGCATGATAACGAACATCGATGTTAGGCAATCGGCGATGCAGAGATTCCTGGGCTACGGCACGGTGACATTCTCTTCGCAATCGGGCGTTAGGGACGATGTCGTCTGGAAGTGGGTTCCGGACCCCATAAGAGCGCGCAGGATGGTCCAAGAGGCGATGAATAAGAGGCAGTAGGCCGGCCGCGCTTCACTTCCACTTTATCAATATGTTCTCCCGCTGGAAGCTCTTCTTGGCGAGCATATAGACTGCCACGTCCGCGACGAGCATTATGCCGCCTATGAGGATGATTGAGCCCGCGCCGAATGTGATGAGCCCGGAGAAGCTGCCGATGAAAAGCAACATGACCGGGAGGACGACGAGAGAACCCACCTGCTGCGAAGCTCTCACGTCGCTCATGCGCGACGATATGATTATGTTGGCAGTGATGGAGAGGAAACAAATCAGCGGTGCGAGCACTATCATCGAGAAGAGCCAGACTTCATTCGGTAACGGAGCGTAACCCAGGTTCTGCAGGAACAGGATGTTTGTGACTACCGCGAAGATGGCAAAGCCCATCAAAGTGGTGAGAATGGTCGGGAGGAATATCGCCAGTATCTTGCCCCAGAGCAGCTCGCTGTCGGAGGCCGGGGTCGCCAGTAACGGCTCGAGACTCTTGTTGTTCTTCTCGCCGACGAATGTGTATGATGCGATCACTGTCGGCGTTATGACAGGCGCCAAGACAAGCATGAAGGAATACGTGTTCAAGAGAATGACGATCAGGTCGAGGATACGCAGTCCGTCCTCGCTGACTATCTCCAGATCGTCCGACCTTATCACAGACGAATCCCAGATCGTCACGTTGAGACCGCTGCAATTGATCAGCACCGATGATCTCACCGTGACATTCACAAGCAGCGAGTTCTTGATAACGCCGGTCATTATCGTGCAGTTCCGGAGCACCGAGCCGTTGATCTGGTATTCCCTCAAATAGCTTGAATTGAAGATGCAATGCTCCACTATAACGCCAAGGGTCGTCACATTATCCGCATCGACATTTGACAAGAAGATGACCCCGTTGACTGAATTATTAGCGGCGAACGCCCCATAGTCGGCTTTACCCAGGCTGACATTGGTCAAAGGAAACCCAGGATTGTGCCTGTATTGGTCCGCGACTCCGGGATCCACGTTCGGGACCTGCGAGAAGAGCGGCAGGAAAGTTACCGACGGAAGCACGATCGCGAAGATCAGCGGCGGGAGCAGCAGCGAGTACAGAATATACTTCTGCCGCCTGAATTCCCAAAGCTCCTTCTTGACTATCGCCCACGAACGGTACCACTTCATAGGGCGGCCCCCACGTACTCCAGATAGGCGTCCTCGAGCGACCTCTTCACTTCGCCGGCGTAAGATATCCGCGCGCCAGACTTGACGAGCGTCGAGATGATCTGCGGAATCCTCTCGTCCGGGTCGTCGAGCTCGATCGTTATCTCCCTCCCCTCCACCCTCACAGAGGTGATCCCTTCGATGGATAGGAGCGATTTCTCATCGACGCTCATCTCGGATTCAAGCCTGACCAGGCACCTGCTCCGCCAGAGATGCGAGGAAAGCTCTCCCGGGGCGCCGGACGCCACCAGCTTGTTCTTGAGTATGCCGACCCTGTCGCACAGCCTTTCGGCCTCCGGCAGGTTATGGGTGTTGATGAAGACGGTCCTGCCCTCCTTGCTGAGTCCTTCGATGAAATCCCTGACGACCTTTGCCGCAGCGGGGTCGAGACCGGAGGTCGGCTCATCCAGGAATAGCACCTTTGGGTCGTGGACCAGAGCCCTGGCGATGGCGATCTTCTGCTTCATCCCCTTGGAGAAGGTCGCGACCTGCCTGTCCCGCTCGGACCAGATGTCGAGGAGCACTAGGAGCTCTTTGATCCTCGCGTCTATGCGCGATGCGGGGACGCCGTTTATCTCGGCGAAGAATCTGAGGTTCTGGTGAGGAGTGAGGTTCTCATACAGGCCGGGGTTCTCAGGGAGCAGACCGATCCTCGATCGTATCTCCCCTCCCGCATCTTGAGTCCCGACCTCTATGCCGTCCACGTACGCGCTCCCGGAGGTCGGCGAGATGAGACAACACAGCATCCTGACCGTGGTGGTTTTGCCTGCACCGTTTGGACCCAGCAGGCCGAAGACCTCCCCCTCCCTTATGGACAGAGTCAGGTTCTCGACAGCCGTGATGCTGTTGAACTTCCTCGTCAGGTCGCTGGTCTCTATCAATCAGGTATCCTCCGACTGGCGCTAATGGCGAAGCTGTAGATTCCCTTAATCCTTTTGTCTTGAACGGGGTTCGTGAGCGGCGCCCCTACGCCACTGGGAGCAGTATGCGGAATGTGCTCCCTCTACTACGATCTGTGGGGACCCGGTTCTCCACCCATATCGAGCCTCCGTAGAGCATCACGATCGACTTCGCCATCGACAGGCTGACTCCGGTTATGCCGCTCGATTCTCCTATCTGTGCCACCAGGTCGAATATCGGGGTCTTGCGCTCGTCCGGAATGCCAGGGCCGTTGTCCGATATCGAGATTTCCCAAAACGTCTTGTTGTTGAACTCGTCCGCCATACTGTCGATCGAAATCACTACCTCCGGTCCGTCGCGGTAGTTGTGGGTTATCGCGTTCTTGATGACGGTGCTGAGCATCTCGCCGATAAGTTCGTTTGCGAGGACATAGCAGTTCGAGGGCATCGAGCCGTAGACTCCTTTGACATTCCTGCCAGCATATTGGCTCAGCACCCTCGTCATCTGGTTCCTGACGGCATCGACCAGGTCGAGCCTTTGCAGATCCGACGAGGATAGGGACTTCATTGACGATATCTTGCGAACCTTGTGCATCAGGTCGATGATGGAATCTATCATCTGTATTGCGCTCCTGATGTAATTCGCGCGCTGATCTTTCGAAACGTCTGTGGAGAGCGCCTCATCGAGGTATTCCCGAATGTCCGAGTTGATCTTCGAAACGTCGCGGAAGAGAAGCTTGTTGAGGACATCTATGTCTTTCTTGGCGCGGATTGTCTCAGAGTAGTATCTGGCGTTCTCCAGCGCTATGGATACGAGCGATGTGAACACCCCCATGCCGTCGATGGTTTCTAGAGAGGGGATTTTCCAGTCTGACGGATTGTCCGGGCAGAGGAGCCCGATGACGCGCCCCTGCTTGTCGTGAATAGCGAATAGAAGATTGTCCTGTGTGTGCCAGGCACCCGGGTACGCCCTCGGCTCGGCCTTGATCCGCTTCATATCCGCGAAGTTATCGGGCGAGTAAATCTCCCAAATGAGCTTGTCGTCCGGAAGTTGCTCGGCCGGGATGTAATAGGCATTGCGCCCGATCAGGAACTCGGACCGCACGTAGAACTTATAGGACTCCGGCGGGATGCGGATCGTCCGCGCATACTCGGAATCTTGAGCAGGGTAGCCCAGCAACGCTACATATCTGAATGCACCCTCATTCTCATCGAGCAACGAGATCGAACATCTATTGAAGCCGAACAGTTCCCTCAGAATCTTCAGCACACTGTCGAACAACTTCTCAGGATCCTCCAGGGCCAGGACCTCTCTGGCGAAGCTCAGTATCTGCGATATCTGGGTAGAGCGTCCCTCGGCCGCATCGGCTATAGCCGCCTTGTTCTCGCGCTGCATAACGAGGCCCAGGGCGACCGAACATATTGTCGAGAATATCTCAATCGCCCTTACTGTCTCGATCGAGGGTATCTTGCCATCCGCAGTTTTGCATATGACGATGGAGCCTATCGACTTGCCCTCCTTGGTAAGTATGCTCACCGTCAGGTGGTCGAGATCATGCCAATTGTCTGGACTGTCCCTCGGCTTCGCGACCGCCTCCATCTTCTGCATGCACTCGAGGTTGGCCGCCTCCCACCCGATGTGCATCTTTACCTCGGCCGGGACAAAATAGGAGAGCGGGCTTATACGGTTAGCATGCTTGAGCATCTCCTGGTCGTAATCTTCGCCGTGCGAGAGCGACAAGAACTCTTGTTCGGCATCAGGAGGACAACCCAGCGCGACCTTCGGCCTTTGCCTACCGTCTGAATCCGTTATCCAGATTATGACATGCTCGGCAGAGAAGAGGTCCCTGACCGTCTTCGCCATCTCCTCGTAGAAAGTGCCGGCGCCCTCCATGAACATGAACTTTGACGCCTGATCGAGTATGCCCTGTAATTGCTCCCTTGAGGGGGTTCCCGATCCCACTGCCTTCGGACGAATGTCGCTGATGCTCCAGCCGGCCCCTGTGACTTGTGCGCTTTCCGTCAATCTGCATCACCGCGAACTCAGACCTTTGCCCGAATTGTTCGATACCGTCGCATTCGACATCCCCCTCTATGTACGATTCATTAGTAGTATTTTACCCGTTCCAAGGACCCGCCCGATGACAAGAATGATTAGGCGGGGCTCACCTCACTGTTCCTGCATGATCTGCTTGGGCATCGAGGGTACCGCGCACACCGCCGCGATCGGCATTGTCGACGACAAGTGCCAGGTGCTCGCCAATGTGATAGACATGATCAGCGGGGAGAGCGGCGGCATACATCCCCGGGAGGCCGCCAATCATCATGTGAAAGTCCTTCCGGAGCTGATCACGAAAGCGCTGGCCGAGGCGAAGATTGGATACGGCGACATCGGCCTCGTCTCATTCTCGCAGGGGCCCGGACTAGGACCGTGCCTGCGAACAGCCGCGACGGCTGCTAGGGCGCTCGCGCTGTCGCTGGACGTGCCGATAATGGGCGTCAACCACTGCGTCGCGCATCTCGAGATAGGCAGGAAGGTCTGCGGATGCGACGACCCTGCGCTCCTCTATGCATCAGGAGGGAACACTCAGATAATCGCCTATGCTGGAGGCAAGTACCGCGTGTTCGGCGAGACGCTCGACATCGGCATAGGGAACATGCTTGACAAGTTCGGTAGGGAGACCGGGCTGTCCTTTCCATCTGGGCCAAAGATCGAGAAGCTGGCAAAGGATGGCAAGGACCTGCTAGACCTGCCCTACAGCGTGAAGGGGATGGACGTTGCGTTCTCCGGCATGCTCACAGCAGCACTTCAGCTGAGGAAGAAGGGAGCGGCGATGGAAGACCTGTGCTTCTCCATTCAGGAGGTCTGCTTCGCCATGCTGGTAGAGGTCGCCGAAAGGGCGATGGCCCATGTCGAGAAGGACGAGGTCCTGCTCGGCGGAGGGGTCGTGCAGAACAAGCGGCTCCAGGAGATGGTCAGGATGATGGCGGACGAGAGGGGCGCGAAGATGCATGTCCCGCCTGGCAGGCTCTGCATAGACAACGGCGCCATGATTGCTTGGACCGGCATACTGATGCATGAGAGCGGGACGAAGATGAGCGTCGACGACACCGAGATCAATCAGAGGTTCCGCACCGATGAGGTAGAAGTGACCTGGAGATAGGCCTCATTTCTTGCCCTTATGCAGTTGCCCGCAGGTGAACTCATCCAGGCTCTTCAGGAAATCGTCCTCGCGCACGAGCGGCACCGTCGCGCCGGCGGCCACCTTGTGCCCCCCTCCGACGCCGCTGAGGGGTTCTGCGCAGGCTTTCATCGATTCGGCGAGGTCCAGCCCTTTTGCTATGAGCGCGTGAGTGCCACGGGATGATATCTTCACGGATCCTTTCGCCCTTGACACGGCGATGGTGGGCTTGTTCTGGTCAAGCAGGTACTGCATGGATATGCCGCAGACCGCGCCAGCGAGCGATGACCTGTGCGGGCGGACAATCTGTATGCTCTCCCTGCTTTCGAAGGTGCCCTCCTCGACAGCTTTGAGTTCCAGGAGCAGCGAGCCGATGTAATCCGCACGGAACTTTGCGGCGTCCTGCAGTGCCGAGGAATCCCCTAGGCACAGCGCCATCCCGATGCCGGTATGGTCCATCCTGCCACAGGCGTTGACCAGTTCGACCATATCGTCGATCTTTATCCCTTTCAGGTTGCCGGAAGAGATGATGAACTGTTCACCGGACAGTTGTTCTATCGTCTCCGAGCTGCAGCCCTGAGACAGCAGACGAAGTGTCAGGAGGGACATGAGCTTGCGTCGGGAGGTCTCGTCCAGGTCGCTGTACTTCTCCCCCGAATCCAATCCAGCGGACTGAAGGAATTCGGCAACTGCCTCCTTCCTGCCGGAAAGCCCTTTGAAATATGGATTGGGAGAATCCGCGACCATGACCTGCAACCTCTCCCCCGAGAGCCTCGGGCCGTTCGCCCTTGATATCAGTCCGCGCGATACCGCCCCTTCGATGATCGATGCGTTTATCGCCGAGTAGCCTCCGAGGTTCTGCATGTCCCCGATAAATCCGGTGATCGCCAACGGGGCGCTGTTCCAGTTTTCCTCGTCGATGGCCGTTGCGAGAATGAATGCGAGACCGCTCGCGGAAACGTCGCGCATGCCGTCAAGCTCGAAGAAGTGCGGGTTCACCTGCGGAATGCGCTTCGAGTCATGAATGGGCTTATGATGGTCGAGAATAACGACATCCGACCCCATCTCCTCGATGCTGTCTATCTGCCCAGAGCCCATGTCGAGGAATATGGTCAGCTCGTTCGCCTCCTTGGCAAGGTCGATGACGGCCTCCCGGTCAAGGCTCTTCATGATCGTCGCCTGGAGTCCGATGCCGCTCCTCTTCAAGCAGGAGCACATGATGCTAGCCGCTGTAACGCCGTCGGCGTCATAATGAGAGATCACCCTTGCGAAAGAATGCTTCTTGACGAGTTCCGCGGCCGATTTGACGCGCTTGGAAAAAGCCTGCGGGAGTGCTATGCCCCCCTTCATGGTATGACCTCACTCGATCTCGAGCTTTGCGGTGGCCATAGAATACGTCCAGCCTTTCGGAATCATGCCCTCTCGACCATAGTACTTCACGAGCCTGCGTATCTTCGATTCTATAAGGTGCAGGCCGCGCAAGTTGTGGAGGTCCTTCGGGTTCTTCGTCGTGTGCTCGTTCAGTGAGATCGCGCGCTTCATGAGGTTTTGAAGGTCCTCTGGAAGGCGGGTGCTCAGCTTCTTCTCTTTGTATATCTGGCCGATGGTCTTGCCGGTTATGATCTTGACAGATGGAATCGCGTACTGGTCTCGCAGGATGAGTCCGACCATGGCCGATGTCTTGCCCTCGCTACCGAGCTTCACTATCAGCTCCACTATCTCGTCGGAGTCCAAAGTGACCCAAGCGGGCTTCTCCTTGGTCATGGGTTTCTTTGAACCCGAGGAGCCCCTGCGTCTCGCATGCATACGTGCCATTTTACCAGTCGCCTCGCGCCTCCACTCAGGTGGCGCACTCGTCGCCTATGGAATTCCTATTAATATACTTTATTGAACTCCCAGAGCCGGTTAATCTATGCCATTATTGCGCTAACTGGCTTAGCCTTGATTTGCCTGAGCAGATAGGCTGTAATTACCTTATTTAACTGCGTAGGCAACCTCTCACAATGCTTATCTCCCGAGTGAGGGATAACGAAGAGGGCTGGAAATGGCAGAATCTCAGCCACTTCAAATAAAACAAAGCGGCATACCCACGGTCATTACTGCTATCGCCATCGCCGCGATTGCACTGATTATAGTCATACCGTCGATATTGACTTACCTGCCAAGTAATGCAACGGGCCCACTAATCCCTACTATCGCATTCAATGAAAGCGAAACGACAAGCGATTGGACTTTCACGGTGGCAGCAATCGCCGGTGGCAACCGATTGGATCTCAAGTCGATGTCTGTGGCAGTGTGGTGGGCAGACGGATCGTTAAGAGTCCCTCCGAGGATGATAACAACCTTCGATGGGACTGTCAACTCGGCCTTTGAGGGAGTCAAACTCATTGACAAGGACGGTAATTCGGATTTCAATATCGGCGATAGCATCATTCTAGATAAGACGATTTGCGCGGCGGGTACGACTGTTAGGATGTATCTCGACTGGGGAGAATGGGCCTTCCTTGTTTCATTTAAGGATGGAACTAAGTCATATTCCGATTCAGGATATGAACAACTCCCGCCCCCTCCGATGCATATCAATATGGCTTGGGTCGCCGCCCAGGCTTCGGGCGCCGTCTGCGTAGCGATCCTTTACATGCTCGCAAGTGGCAGAATCAGCAAGGAGCCTCGAGTGATTACCTCGTTCCTCGCCCTCGGCTCGCTCATGGTCATTTTATTCATCTTGATTACCATAATCGTCCACAACACTGACGATTGGATTTTGCTCATATAGGCCGACATGCTCGATGCCCCCCCTATTGACATTGACGGAGAGAGGAACCATGACGCTTTCGATGACTGGTGAGAACATACCCACTTATTCCAGCAGAATAATCATAAAAAGGGTTGAGGGGGAGAACGCACCGCAACTTGACGACTAGCTAAATATTAACAGGCGCTGAGGGGCGGTTAATATACTTTTTCAATGCAATCCTACCTTCCTGGAGCATCGTTTCATACTCCTTCCGGGGGAAGGAAAGTCCTTCGGGCAACTTATCGAAAAATGAGACTTCGGCGATGGCTTCCTGCGAATCATCGATGGTTCGGCAGCACCCGCACGCGCAAGGTTGTGCCCTTCTGCTGTCGGCGTCTACGACTCCGAAGAAGACTGTGCCATGCGGGACATCGGTGCAGGAAAGGCTCGTGAATCCCATGCCTGTCTCTTCGAGGAACTCGCGCCTAATCGCCTCATCCAGGCTCTCGCCCGGTTCGACCTCGCCTCCAGGCATCTCCCACCCGCGGTGCTTGTTGCGGACCATAATGAACTTGTCACCGGAGAACGCGATGGCATAGACGAATGTCATCCTCATTTCCTCTGAATGAGCATGGCGAAGTGGTCCTTTTCGAACGCCCCGATGTTCAAGGGCTCGTCGCACTTCAGCCCCCTGTTCCTGATCGCCGCGACGCTCTCCTTTGCGACCACGGTAGGTTCGGCGGAGACGTCGATCGACCTGCATTTCAGCATCAGGATGCCGGAGCGACATTTATATCTATTAAAGTTGGATACAAATATCTGGACCTGATCTCTCTGAGCGACATCCGAGTACAGGTAGTCGGCCTTGGTGATGATCCCGGCCATTAGATCCTCGTCCCTTGCGTCCCCGAGCATTGGCAGTATGTTCTTCCGCGGAGCGCAGTTTCTGATCAGCTCCCTGAATGTGCGCTTGGAAACCTCAATGGCGTAGATCTGCCCCTCGTCGACGATGTCGGAGATGTGGCTCACGGTCGTTCCTGTCGATGCGCCGAGATAGAGCACCGCGTCGCTCTGCTTTATCTCCCCTCCTTTCCCGGAGAGCAGCATATACGCGGCAAGCTTGCTTCTCCGCGGGTCCCAGAGGCGGTACTCTGCCCCTTCGATCGATACGAGCTTCTCCCCGTAGACGGCAGTGCCGGGGACTAAATTCCGAGAGTACAGCATGCTTCCGTCGCTCATCACGTTCGGACAGTTCAACGGCTTTTGTGAATCCATACGTCACAATGACCGCGCATGGAGGATATATGCTTACTGGAAAGATGTGGCAATCATTTTATCCGGTTGTCTCCCTTCTTGAAGCTTGATGAAGGAGCAACTCGAACATATTGCGGAAACCGTCGCGGAGAATGTCGCCGCGCTCCCAGCAGGTTTCGCGGGCGATGAGGAGGTCGGCATCGGGGCTAGCGGAGCTGCGACCTCGAAGATCGACAAGTTCGCGGAGGACATCATCATCGACCTCGTCAAGAAGGAGCGCATGGGATTCAACATACTCAGCGAGGAGGCGGGGCTGGTAGACCTGGGCGGGGACAAGACGCTGGTCGTCGACCCTGTCGACGGCACTGCTAACTTCCACGCGAAGATACCGCTTTTCTCCATATCACTGGCTGTAGGCGATTCGAGGATGAGCGACGTCACGCACGGACTTGTGAGGAACCTCGTCAACAGGGACATATACTACGCCGAGAAGGGAAAAGGGGCATGGCTCAACGGCCACAGGATAAACACGAAGAGGTTCCAGAGACCGTCGTCCTTATTCCTCGCGTTCGTAGGCAACCGCACCGCTCCGGCCACCTGGAAGGTCGTGGAGTTCCCGAGGAGGATCAGGTCGCTCGGATGCGCATCGCTCGAGATGTGCTTCGTTGCCGGCGGAATGGCGGACGGCTTCTACTTCAACTGCGAGGAATACGACAAGAGGATGAGAATAGTCGACATCGCCGCGAGCGCTCTGATACTCAGGGAGGCTGGAGGCGAACTGTACGACCTCAACGGAAAAGTATTGGACATGGAATTCTCATTGGGAGACAGGGCGAACTTCCTCGCGCTCGGAGACAGGAGCATCAAGGAGATGGTGATATGAAGATCGGGATAGTCGCGAATCCGGCTCTGAAAGGCCTCAACGAATTCATAAGGAGGGCGCTGGCCGCTCTGGATGGGCACGAGGTCTTCCTTGAGGAGAGCATGGCCGAGAAATATCCGGCGATGTCGAGGAAGCTGTCGGAGTTCGATGTCGATGCGGTCATAACCATCGGTGGTGACGGCACTGTGCTCTTCACTATCCAGAACATCCCCAAGCAGGTCCCTTTGCTCGCTGTCAGAGCAGGTCTGCTAGGATTCCTGACGGAGATCGACAAGGCGGACATGGAGGACGGGGTAGAGAAGCTCCTCTCTGGGAAGTACATCATCGACGAGAGAATGAGGATATCCTCGAAGATAAACGGCAGCAGGCTGCCGGATGCATTGAACGAGGTGGTGATACACACCTCGCAGGTCGCCAAGCTCAGGCATTTCAACATAAAGGTCGACGGGCAGCTCATAACGACGATGCGCGCTGACGGCGTGATATTCGCAACGCCGACAGGCTCGACCTCCTACGCTCTCAGCGTCGGAGCGCCGATACTCGACCCGAGGCTGGAGGCATTCGTGATAGCGCCGATAGCTCCACTCTGGCTATCCTCCAAGACAACAGTCGTCCCTGCCACAAGCCACATTCAGACCACGCTCGAGGTCCCGAGGAGCTGCATGGTCGTCGCCGACGGGAGGGAGGAGAAGAAGTTCGAGGGGGGAGAGAGACTTGAGATCTACAAGTGCAAGAGCCCCGCGAAGTTCGTCAGGTTCAACCCGGACTTCTACCGCAGGATGAGGGAGAAGCTGCTCGAGGCTCTCACGATCAGCTCGGAGTCGTACACATCATGATGGAATCCTCGCGAGTGGCAAGGAAAGTGAAGTCCAAGAGGGGAGAGGATAGGGCGCGTAAGGCCACGCTGCATCTGCGCTCGCGCAAGCTGATGCTCGCCTCGCTCTCTGCTACTTTTCTGATATTCGCCATATGGATATTGGCCTCCGCATTAATATTCGTCAACGGCCAGGATTCCATGACAGGGCTGATATTCGGCGCAGCGATTGCGCTGATTGCCGTTGTCTTCTTCGTGCTGCCGCTGACTATGCAAAACCTGCTCACGGACATGACGATAATCATCAGATACGGCATACAATTCAACGAGGAGATACCGCTTTACGAAATAGCCAAGATAGAGCAGCTTAGCAAGTTGCCTGCATCCCCTGGCATCCTCGGAGGAGGTGTGAGGCTCGGAGTCGAATATTCGATCATCGACAAGCGCTTCACTGTCTTGCGCTCCAAGCAGGGCGTAATGAGGATGAGACTCGCGAACGAAATAACGATCAGGAGCTGGCTGATCCCGCGCAAGGTTGAGGAGATCCTGTTCGACTCGCTCGACGGGGATGAAATCATCAAGAGAGTCGATGAAGTTAAATCGCTGGATGTGAAGTGATGGGGCTTTTCAGTAAGGAGCCGGCGGCCGAGGTTAGAACGATCAAGAAGAAGGTTCTGAAGATGATTCTAGAATCGGCCAAGTCCTCCTATCCGGACGAGTTCGGCGCCCTACTCAGGGCCGAGGAGGGGGAGATAAGCGAGGTAATTCTTCTCCCTGGCACGATAACAGGGAACACGCACGCCTTGTTCCAGCTAAGCAACAGACCGATAGACTTCTCCATAGTGGGGAGTGCACACTCGCACCCGAGCGGCAACTACACGCCTTCAGAAGCCGATCTTGATTTCTTCCACAGGAGCGGCACGGTGCACATCATAGTCCGCTCCCCCTACGACATGACCGACTGGGCAGCATACGATGTCAGCGGGAACAGGATCAGATTAGAAGTGCTTTAGAGTATCTTGCTTCTCGGCAGGATGTATCCGGATGCGAGGGCGCCCGGCCCTATGAAGGTCTCTTCGCCTATTATCGTGCCAGGGTCTATCGATACGTTGATCCCGGTCTTGACGTCGTCGCCCATTATGACGCCGAGCTTCCTCCTCTCGGAATCTACTTTCTGGCCGTCAACGACCACCCGTACCTGGCGGTTGTCCAGCCTCAGGTTCGCGACCTTGGTGCCGGCCCCGAGGTTGCACCTCTCGCCGATGACGCTGTCGCCGACGTAGCTGTTGTGAGGCACCTTGCTGTCGTTCATGATGATGGAGTTCTTCACCTCGACTGCGTTCCCCACCTTGCAACCGTCACCGAGCGAGGTGCTCGGCCTGATGAAGCAGTTCGGCCCGATCTCGCATCCCTTCCCGATGAACACCGGCCCGATGATGTACGAGCCCGACATGACCTCTGCCCCTTCGTCCACGAAAACGGGGCCTTTCATGGTGACGCCTGGCTCGACTGTGCCTTTGATTTCCGGGACCATCTCCCTCATCACGATCTCATTAGCCTGCAGAAGATCCCAGGGGCGGGCGACATCCAGCCATCCTTTCTCGATCACCTGTGCGCGAAGGTCCTGATTCTTGCTCATCATTAGGAGCGAATCAGTAAGCTCATACTCCCCCCGGGGGGAGAGTTCGGTCTTCGCGATGAAATCGAAGATGTCCTGGTTGAGGACGTAGATTCCTGAGTTGATCAGGTTGCCGTGCGGTGCAGATGACTTCTCCCAGATGCCGGTGACTTTTCCGTTGACGACCTCGACCGAGCCGTACCTGGAGGGATCGTCCACAGGAGCTAGGCACATGACGGATTCTTTCATGCTTATCGATTTCGTGAGCGCCTCCCTGAGCGCCGCAGGGCTGACCACTATGTCTCCGTAGACGCAGCAGAACCTGCTCTTGAGGTGGTCCTTGAGCATGCCGAGGGCGTGCGCGGTCCCCAGTCGCTTCTCCTGGGTCACATATTCTATCTTGATGTCGAACGCGCTCCCGTTCCCGAGGACTTCCTTCAGGCGGTTCCCTCTCCATCCGACAAGTATGAAGATGTCGTCAACGCCGCACTGCTTCATCGCCTCTATCGTGTGCACGATTGTCGGCTTGCCGGCGATTGGCAGGATGGGTTTCGGGATGTTTGCCGTAAGAGGGCGCATCCTCATCCCCTCGCCCGCGGCCAGGATCAGTCCTTTCATGAGAGCGATCTCCTAGCGACTTCCTTCATCGACGCCATGATAACGTTTGCCCTATCTGAAGACCGCGCCTCCACAACCACCCTCATCTTAGGCTCGGTGCCGGAGAGCCTTATCAGCGCCCAGCCGTCCTCGAAGCGCAGCCTGAATCCGTCCGTCGTGTCGACCTCGGCGGAACTGACCGATTGGATGTTCCTATCGAGCGCCGACTGTATCGACAGCTTCTTCGACTGGTCGAACTTGATTGTCTCTTTCAACATCGGCAGAGTGGGGGTCGTATCGACGAGCGTGGATAGCTTCCTCCCCGAGCATATCTCCGCGAGCTTCGCTGCCGCGAATATCCCGTCTGGACACAACGAGATCTTCGGGAATATCCATGTTCCGGACGGCTCGCCCCCGAAGTCGGCCTTGCGCTCCTTCACCTTCTCAGAAACGAAAGCGTCGCCGACGCGAGTGCGGTATAACTTGCCGGGGAGCCAATCGTCCAGCAGCATGGTGGCATCGACAGGCGCAACCATGCTCTTCACGCCCAGCTCCTTGGCGAAGATCTTTAGCAGGATGTCCCCTCCGACGTACCGCCCCTTGTCGTCCACGGCGACCATGCGGTCGGCGTCTCCGTCGTGGGCTATGCCAAGGTCGGCGCCCGCCTTGATGACCTGCTCCTTGAGAGAGGAGAGGTTCTCATCGGTCGGCTCGGCCGGCCTTCCGGGGAAGGTTCCATCCAGCGTGCCGTTCAGCGTTGTGACTTTGCACCCCATCTCGCCGAGGACATAGGGGGTTATGAGGGATGCTGGGCCGTTAGCGCAATCGACGACGACGGACAGCTTCGCCTTTCCCACATTCGACAGTATGCGGCTCTTGTGGTCGGCGATCGCATTGCGATACTCGGACATATGGCCGACCGACCTCCAGTCCGATTCCGGCGCGCCTCGCTCCATAATCGCTTCGACGGATTCCATCTGCTTCGTGTCGAACGACGAGCCATCCGGGTTCCAGAGCTTGATTCCGTTGTACTCAGGAGGATTGTGGCTGGCGGTGATCATCACGCCGCATTTCTTCCCCCTGGCTGCATAAGCGAGAGTAGGAGTTGCGAGCACGCCGACATCGCACACATCAGCGCCAGCGCCCATGAGGGCTGCGGATACGGCCGAGGAGAAGACCTGTCCTGTAAGCCTCGCGTCCCTTCCGATGATGACATCCTTGTGATTAGAACCGACCGCGCCGCCGATTCTGCACGCGAGGTCGAGGGTGAACTCGTCGAAAGCGACTCCGCGTATGCCTGAGGAACCGAACCATTTCAATTCGAACACCTGTGCTGAATCTGAGCTGTCGCGCAGTCCTTGCAAACTGTTCCATCAATATATTACAATTGCCAAAATTGCTGTTGAAAAAGGCCCATGTGCGACCGTGTCGAAATCCGGCCAGTGTTGGGTTCTTTGACGTATTTCAGTGTATTTCGAAGATAGCCAGTGAGTCTGGAAAGACGCTCCAGGCCTCACCTCGCATGACATCTTCCGGATACTGGATTATGCTGAAAAAGAGGGCCAGTATTAGCCAGTAATGAGAAAGTATTAAATACCCATCCAATTCATTACATACTGGCTGCTACTGGATGCGGCAGTCGAAAATGATCAGGAGGGAAACAAAACATGGTGATGGAACCCATAAGCGTAGACAGGGCGATGGAGATCGCGAAGAAGAAGGGACTAAAGCCAGGCAAAGTGAAGGACACGGACGGAATATACTTCACAAAGGGGAAGAATGACCGCTTCGAAGTCATCAACTGGGATCAATTCAAGCAAATCTTGACAAAGAAGAGACTCCAGGTCTACGAGAGCGGCGGCTGGATGAAGATAATGAAGAAGCAGAAGTAATTCTGCTTCCTATTCTTTTTTCTGAGCTTTCAAACCCCTTCCATATCTCGCTTTTCGTTCGGTTCTGTAACAATTCTGGTGCTACATGTAGTGCGAACCTGCGAGTACCTCGCTGGCACATTCTGACGCTATGCTGGTGCGCTCGTTGGTCTTCCGTTTGGAATGCCCACTTCCGATCGACGCCAAGTTCCTGATGGAGGATTTCCGCCTCGCTGTGAACGAGACGATCCGTATCGGCCTTGGCTTCAAGGTGACTTCCAGGTACAGCCTGAGCAAGCTGGCCTACAAGGATCTCAGGAAAGAACACCCCGGTATGTACGCCCAGCACCTCGTATCTGCGTTCGAGGTCGCCGGGAGTATCCTCAAGAACCATAGGAGGATGCTTAGGAAAGGGAGGGCGAGTAATGTCCCGTACGTCAGAAGGCTGTTCATGAAGGCGGAGAACCAGGCGTACAAGCTAGATCGGGAGAGCGGGACAATCGATCTGCCAATCAGGGCGGGGCTTCATGTCAAGCTCAAGTTAGTCATGTGCGAATACCATCGTCGCTATCTCGACGATGAATCGATATCGCTTGGCTCGCTGACACTGTTGCCGGACAGGGTCATCATTGCAATCAGGAAGCATCCTCCGAAGCAGTACGCCCCTGAGTCCGTCCTGTCGCTGGATACCAACGAACGCAGCCTAGATGGGGTTCTATCTAAGGACGGTAATTTGGATACCGTCAGGGCAGAATTCCCAGATGTGTCGACTATACAGGAACGACATCACACTCGACGGAGGAAGCTCCAGAAGAAGAAGTCTCACGACAGACGCACGTCGAAGCGGCTGTGCGCCAAGGAAGGGAAGAGGGAGCGTCATCGCATCAACTACAGACTTCAAAAGGTTGCCAATGCTGTGCTTAAACTCGCTGAGGAACGGAAGTCGAAGATCGTGCTCGAAGACTTGACCGACATCAAGCCGCGCTTCAGCAAGACTCTGAACCGGCGGATCAGCATCTGGCCTCGTCGTAAGCTACATCAGATCATCGAATACAAGGCAGCATGGCTCGGGATCCCCGTAGTCAAGGTGAATCCGAGATACAGCAGCAGGAGGTGCCCGGTATGTGGGAGGATAAATGATTCCCGAAAGGGCGCCGACTTCTCGTGTAAATGCGGATGGCGCATCAACAGACACATCAACGCGAGTATCAACCTGCTGAGAACAGCCGCCCCCGAGGCGGCAGGGGGTCTACGGTTCGACCCCGGCGCGTTCCAGCATGACGCCGTGATGGTCCTCTGCGGCCCGAACAAGGCCGTACGGCCGGAGCCGAATGGAACGAGTGGCATACGGGCGATCGCGTGAGCGGCACCCGATTATGCAACAGAACCCGACAACGCTTAATACTGCGACAGAATTGCTGGACACCGGCAATTGAGCAGGGATAGCCAAGCCTGGTCAACGGCGATAGATTCAGGGTCTATTCGCGCAGGCGTCCGCCGGTTCAAATCCGGCTCCCTGCACCATCCGGGCAAGGCATTTATCCCGATTGCAATGGAACCCCCCCCGATCCCATCGAGCATAGGTCGGAGCAGGAAGGGGGAGAAGTAGGCTCTTACCCCGTTTCTTAGGGAAAAAGCATAATTTACGCTTTGTTGCACGGATGAGTATTTGTAGTATGATATATTCAGGGCTATATGCGAATAGCGCAATCTGCGCTAGCGCAAGAAAGGAGAGAAAACATAATGAGTTACGGAGGAGGAGGTCGTAGATTCGACTCAGGGCCCAGAGAGATGCACAAGATAAAGTGTTCCGACTGTGGTCAAGAGGCTGAGGTACCCTTCAAGCCGACTGAGGGGAAGCCTGTCTACTGCCGCGATTGCTTCCAGAAGCACCGGCCCCCACGAAGAGACAGGTTCTGAGCATAGTTCATTTCACATGAATTATTAGTTCAAAACTGTAAACCCCTTACGAAACATTTTTTCCTTTAAAAACGCATATGACGGGTTCTGATCAGTAAGGAAAAGACCTGAGAGGAGTCGAAACTGCAATGGCAAAGATACGAATCGAGAATGTCGTCGCATCAACATCGCTCGGCAGAGAGCTGGATCTAAATGCAATTGCACTTGTCCTCGAGGGCGCGGAATACAACCCAGAGAGGTTTCCTGGGCTGATATACAGGCTGAAGGAGCCCAAGACCGCATCTTTACTATTCAGAAGCGGCAAGGTCGTTTGCACCGGCGGGAAGAGCCTATCGGATGTCAAGACCGCCATAAGCAAGATCGTGAAGCAGCTCGAAGCCGCGGGCGTTCGCATCAAGATCGAGCCAAAGATCGAGGTCCAGAACATCGTCGCTTCCTCTGACTTAGAGACGCACATCAACCTGAACGCCATCGCGATCAGCCTCGGCCTGGAGAAGGTCGAATACGAGCCGGAGCAGTTCCCCGGGCTTGTCTACAGGATCAGTTCGCCTAAGGTCGTCATACTTCTGTTCGGATCGGGGAAGCTCGTATGCACTGGCGCCCGGACGCCTGAGGACGTCAAAATCGCGGTGGACAAGATCACCGAAGAGCTCAGGGCGGCAGGACTTCTACCATCCGAGAGACCGGCAGCGCATTAACGCAGGTCGCGGAACAGGCATTCTAGGCAACGCTTTTCAGAACATGACAGCCGGAATCTCATTTCCTGCATGCGCAGCTCTGTCCCCTGAGCCTGCGCATCGTCTCGACGAACTCCCTAGTATCCGGAAAGGATAGCGCACCCTCCGGACATTTGCTCTGGCATCCGGTGCAGCCGACCACGCATCCGGTTGGGTTGGCCACCTTCGCTTTGTCCCCGTCGAGCTTGAAAACTGCGTGATGGCAGAAATCGACGCAGGTCCCGCACCCGGTGCATTTCTCAGCGTCTATTTTCGGATTCCAGGGGATCTCTTCGCGAGGGACATCTGTCTTGGGCTTCGAATCATTCATATGATCCACATCCAGCAACTTACTGCGTTCATCTATTCCCGCAGCAGGAGCAGGGAGAACCTTTCGACCTGAGCTTAAGGAACTCCTGCCAAATGGCTTCTGTGTATTCGTCCTCCATTTCTGCAGGGATATAATTGTTCTTTTGGATCCCGGCCAACAGAATCGTCTTCAATTCCTCTTCGGAAGCGTCCGTCAGATTGAGCACTCCGTTGATGACTTCATCCAGGTCGGAAATTCCCACCATCTGGCCTCCGATACGGAGAGTTCTCGCAACCGGCTTCCCAGGACAACACGGACCAATCATAGCATCACCGTTGATTCATACGATAAGAGTCGCCGCCGAGATTTATAGTTGACCGATTGCTGCCGAGGAATGCATTGATGGGTTCAGACGATAGAATGACGCCTCAGGACGATTTCTGCTTCCCTGAAAGGCTCTTCGCCATCGCGGTTGTTGTCTATGACCTCCCATTCCCCGGAGAGGAGGGATTTCGCGACCTCCCTGACTGCTGCGAGCTTCTCCTCGGTCTCGAACATCTCCCTGACATGATCCCTTGCCTCGATGCGCTGGATGGCGATCCTTGGCTGGATGTCAATGAAAAGGGCAACTTCCGGGAACGGGAGGAGATTCCTGAAGACCCTGTAACCGGAAGGGGCTAGCGACCTTGGAAGGTAGGCGGCCCCCATCAGGTACCTGACGAATATGACCGTACCCTCCTGCCTCCTGAGCTGCCTGACCGACACTAGCACGTCGAGGACGTAGAACACTGTCGCCCATAACCTCGCCAATTTCCCAGAGCCCTCGAGAGATCTTTTCGAGATTCTGCCGAAGCGCCTATTCGACGGGTGAGAGACGATGGTGACCCGCTCCCCCTTGGACTCAAGCAGGCTGGCGATCCTCTTGGCGTGGGTGTCCTTTCCGCAGCCGTCGAGACCGTCGACGACTATGAACCTCAAGGTCACACCCCCATTATGTGAAGGAACCCTCCGACCACCAGAGGCAATATCAGGTTGTCGATTTTGCCCGGCACTACCGCTTCCAGCACCGTTATGAAACCGGCCAAACCGAAGGAGAACGGCAGAAGCATGGACGGCTGAGAGCCGCCAGTGTACCCTATAACGCCAAAGTAGAATGATGCTATTATGATTATTGCGACGAAGGAGGCGAGGAATACGGCGAGGCTACCCTCGAGGGTCCTGTGGGAGATGTATTCGTGCTTCCCGTAGCGGCGGCCGATTACCTCCCCCATACCGTCGCCGAACGACATTGCGGCTATGGCGACCGAGGCGGCGAAGAGGTCGTCGAACATGAGGAAGGCGATGACGGTCCAGGAGATGGCGTACATCACTAGGCCGTACTCATGACCCTCTGAGGAGATCTCGCCAAGAACGCTGCCCTTCAGCTTCTTGAAAGGAGAAAGAGGAGTTGTTAGAAGGAGAAGCGGGACGAACGGCAAGGCGGCGAGGCCGGCCATGACCCACTGCGTGTCGAAGCTCCACCAGAAGAAGACGATGCCGCCAGTCAATATGTGGACGAGCTTACGCGGGTTGCGGACCTTGTTTCTCAGCAGGTAAGAAACCGCGAGTACGCATGCGACATACCCGTACACGCCGAGGAGACCAAGTATGTCTCCGGTCGTAAACGCTGCCACGGGCTTCAGTTATCTGTCTGGCGGTGATATATTTTTCTAATAAGAGGAAAAATGGCAAGCGTTGAAAAGAAAATGGACAAAAGGGTTTGTAATACGCTCATTGCGCCTTGGTTTCGGCCAACTTCTTATCGAGCTCCTCAATCTGCTTCTTTACCTTCCCTGCTATCCTGCCGATCCAAATTGTCAGGACCACCGCGATTATGGTTATGACTATTGCATACACCCATGGCCCAGCAGATGCTAGGTAGGTCTGGCTGGCGAACCATTTCTGTATCGCATCGTTCCAGGCGAGAGCGGCCACTAGACCGAAAGCTGCCGTGAGCAGTGCCGATATCTTCTCGATAATTTCCAGTTTAATATTCATCCGACAAAACCTCCATTAATAAATTATTATGTAAATATATAATAGTTTCCATACATAATGACTATAACAAATGGAGGTTTCGATTTGCATCATAAAACCCCCTTCTTATTCAGAAAACAATATCTCATTCTATGACTGTTCCAATCATCGGTTGGAAGAGACCAATGCCGAAAAGCAGCGAACCTGAAGATATCTCGAAGAAGCTCGCTGAGTTGGAGGACACCGTCGGAAGGATCAAGGGCAGCTATGTCGAGCTCGGGGAGTATATGGAGGTCCTCAAGGAGATATCCAGCAGATACTTCCGGCTAATGGATTTGTACACGAAGAATGGAAAGATTTCTGTTGATCTCGCCGCCCCGGAGATCAAGGACGCTATCTCAAAGGACATCATCAGGCTATTGCTGGACAGTGCAGATAAGGAGAGAGAAGGTTCCAACCTCTCGGAGATTACCAGAGAGTTAAAGAACATACGCGGGACTGCCTCGAGGCGGATTGTCAGGGAGAAGGTCTCAGACCTAGAAAGGATGGGGTTCGTCAAGAGGGCGCTGAAGGGGAAGACAGCATACTACGCGATCTCCGACTCCCTGGTGGAAAAGTGGTATTCGATACTTGGCATGAAAAAGAGCGATGGTCAACGGTCACAGAGTGATCACAAGTGACCGACTCATTGTTATCCGGTGACCACGCATCTATAGTTCACAGCCGAGGAGGCAGGTGAAGAAGATGAGCGAGAAGGGAGATTTTGACGCGAAGGAACTGAAGGATATCATGAACACGATGTCGACCGAGATACCGAAGCTGCTGGAGTCGATCGGAAAGGTCTTCAGCAACCCGGAGAACGCCAACCAGATTGGCAAGGCAGTAGCGCAGTTCTACAAGGAGCTCGTGGCCGCCGGGATGACGCCGCAGCAGGCGTACGAGATGACTAGGGACTATATGGCGAGCTTCAGCCTTGGCGGGCTCATAAGCAACGGCATCAAGATGGGCACCGAGATGGGAAGGAACGCGAAGAAAGACGACTGAGCGGGGGTGGACCGATGGATGCAGACAGCAGGGAAGAGATGGTGAAGGTCGCCCCTGTCATCATTTGGACAATGCCGGTGCTGATGATGAGGATGGCAGTGTCCTACATGAAGATCAAGAGGAAGTCGCGGAAAGCAGTTAAGAACTTCAGGGAGGGGCTTAGGAGCGAGGGACTGCCTCCGGAGATCACCGACTCGTTGTGTAGTATATACGACGAGAACACGAGCATATTCCGCCGCCTGGTGAGCTCGGCGATGCACGGCGGCTTCGCAAGTATGCCGAAGTGAGACCGACAGAAGAATATCCTCTCATCGTCATTCCGCAAAGGGACGATGTCTAGAGAGCTAGGGTTCGGCAGATACCGCTTCGACTCGCAGATTTGGGTGATATTCCTTGTCGGAGTCGTCGCGGCATTCGGTTTCGGCGTGGTCTTCCCATTCATAGCGATATACCTGGCCCAGTCCGCCAATGGCGGCCTCGGCCTGGGCGATGTGGCTGCCGGCGTCATAATGATGTCGTACATGGCGATTGGCACGCTGTTCATGGTGATAGGCGGTGCCTGGGCGGACAGGTTCGGCCGGAAGAGGATCATGGCGATCAGCGCCATCGGCGAGGCTTTCCTGCTATGCCTCTACACGTTCGCAGGTGAGTTCTGGGGGTTCCTGGCGATTGCGCTAGCGGAGGGGGCGGTCGGCTCGCTCTATCAACCTGCCGCAGGTGCAATGATGGCGGACATGGTCCCGCCCGAAAGGCGCCCGGAGGCGTTCAGCCTTCTAAGGATCGGCCTGAACTCAGGCATGGCCATTGGGCCCTTGGTCGGCGGGATATTGCTTTTCACGATGGATTTCCGAAGCATGTTCGTGATCTCCGGCGTTATGGTGGGCATCGCAGGGCTCTTCATCGTCTTCTGGACGAAAGAAACCCTGAATGTAAAGCCTGGAGAGGAGTTCCAGTACGGTGACATCCGGACGGCAGCGAAGGACCGCGTGTTCATGGGATTCTGCGTGTTGATAGCCCTGACTTTCTTCATCTACGGCCAGGCAATAAGCTCGGTGCCCAACTACGCGACCGATCCTCAGGACTTGGGGATCGCGCCCGCCGTCTACTCGGTCGTCTTCGCTGTGAACGGTGCAATGGTCGTCCTGCTGCAGATACCGATGACATGGGTTGCCGTCAAGGTCAGGAGAACCTCCGCAATGGGGGCCGGACAGGCGCTGATGGCCGTGGGCATCGGGGCGATCTACCTCGTGCACGATCTTATAGGAATAGTACTGGCAATGGCGGTCTTCACTTTCGGGGAGCTTGTCCACTCGGCGGTATACACCACAGTGGTCGCAGACATGGCTCCGGAGAAGCTGCGCGGAACCTACATGGGCGTCTCAGGACTCGCATATGGAGTGGGCGATTCGCTGGGTATGTTCACAGGCATGGCGCTGCTGGGAATCCTTGCCTTCAGGGATCAAACTTGGATCATCATGTTTGCCATAGGCATCCCTACGGCGATAGGGTACTTCGCGCTCCGGAAGTACTTGACCAGCAAGGTCGACATGGGAACGATGAAGGCAGGAAAAGAACCGCCTTAGGAAACGCCACCGCGCGAAGCATACCAGTACAGCTAGGACTGGCTGCAATAGAATAAAAAATGCGATAAAACACCAATCTGTTTTATGCGAGCGAATCGAGGACGATTTCTTCAGAACCTGTTGCCCCGTCTCGGGGGTCTGTGCTTCTCGTAGCACTCGCGGCAGTAGATCGGCCTCCCCTCGGCCGGCTTGAAGGGCACCTGCGACTCGGATCCGCAGTCGGAGCATGTTATCGTGAACATCTCCCTGGGAGTCGAATCGGATCTACGACTTCCGCCTCTGTGCGGCTGGTCACTCATTCTTTCACCCCTAATATCATCTGGCGCAGAGCCTTCTCGGGTCCCGCGGTTGAGTGAGATTACCTTTTTCCAGGTATTTATTGTTGTCCAATACTGTTGGATTAAGAGGAGGTTCTGGCGTATGATTATTCTTAGAAAAAAGCGATTCACTTTTGAGGCGATATGATCACTTTGAGCGATCCCCCACCGGCCGACACAAGCTGGAATCCTTTCTGTGTTTCCGCCAACGGCAGCCGGTGCGTTATCATGTCATCCACCTCGATCTTCTTCGATGCGATGAGCGCCATCGCCTGCCTTAGATCCCCTGGTGCTGCGGCGTATGAAGTCATCAGCTTCACTTCGTTCCTCCAGAGGTCGTTCACCGGAAGCGGGACATGCTCCTCCGGCTTAGGGCATGCGAAGAACATTACCGTACCGCCCCTGTCGACCGATTTTATCGCCTGGTCGAACGCGGGCAGGGCGCCGGTGCAGACAATCACAAGGTCAGCGCCGTTGGAATCTGTGATCTTCCTGACTTTCGCCGGAACATCGTCTTTCGCATCTATGACATGGGTCGCGCCGAATTCCTTCGCCTTGCTGAGCCTCTCCGAATTCGCGTCGGTCGCGATGATCTCCCCCGCGTTCAGCGCCTTTGCCATCTTGATGTTCAGGACGCCTGCGATCCCGGCTCCAAGAACGAGCACAGTCTGCCCCCATGTCAGGTTCGCGAGCCTCATGCCGCGGACGACGCATCCGAGCGGTTCAACGAAGGTCCCCTGGTCGTAGGTCATCTCGTCGGGCAACCTCAGCGTGCCGTTCTCGACGTTTATCTTTGGGATCCGGACATATTCTGAGAAGCCTCCGGGGAAGAAGTTGGTCTTCCTCAGGGTGTCGCAGACGGAGTGATGGCCAGAGCGGCAGTACCTGCAGGAATTGTCAGGGACGTGGTGCGTGACGACGACCCTGTCGCCAACTTTCCACTCTTCCACTCCCTCGCCCAGCTCGACGATGTCCCCGGCGATCTCGTGGCCGAGCACAAGCGGCGCCCGCTTTACGCGGTACCACTCCATGACATCGCTCCCGCAGATGCCTGATGCTTGGATCTTGACGATGATCTCTCCGGTATCCGCCTTTGGCTTGGGTACCTCCTCCAGGCGGACGTCGCTGTTCCGATAATACATCGCGACGCGCATTTCAGGACCTCGAGCGTTACTTCTTCTTTTTCGGCATTTTGGAGAATTGCATGTAGACCTGCGTGGCCTCTTTGACATTATAACCTTCATGCACGATGGACCTTACTGCATTGATCATCGCAACTGGATTGTCGGACTGCCAGATGTTGCGCCCCATGTCAACGCCGATGGCCCCTCCACGCATAGAGTTATAAGTCATCTCAAGAGCCTCCTTCTCGGGGAGCTTTGGCCCTCCAGCGACGACGATCGGCGCTGGGCAGCCGTCGACGACCTTGTCGAAGCCGTCGCAGTAGTAGGTCTTCACGATGTGCGCCCCGAACTCAGAGGCGATCCTGCAGCACAGCCCGAGGAACCTAGCGTCCCTCTTGCCCAGCTCCTTCCCCACGGCCGTGACTGCGACGACGGGCATGCCCTTTGCTTCTCCCTCGTCGACCAGCTTTGAAAGGTTGAGCAGGGTCTGGTGCTCGTGGGAAGTGCCGACGAATATCGAAAGCGCGACGCCGCAGGCGTTCAGCCTCAGCGCGTCATCTACGCTTGTTGTGAGCCCCTCGTCCGAGAGGTCAGCGCCAACGATGCTTGCCCCTCCAGAGACTCTCAGCACTATTGGCACATCGGTGCCGGATGGGATGCATCTGCGCAGCACCCCTCGGGTGAGCATGATCGTGTCAGCATACGGGGCGAGCGGCATGATCGCCTCCTTAGGCCTTTCGAGACCGGATGTCGGGCCAAGGAAGTAGCCGTGGTCCACGGCGAGCATCACGGTATGTCCTGTGTCAGGCTTCACGAATCTTGCGAGGCGGTTCTCAAGTCCCCAGCTCATATCACTCAGACTCCTTGCGCGAGCGGCGCAAGCATCACTGGGAAGGCGCTTGCCTTATTACTATTTCTCGGTGACGCTGGGAGGACTCGACTGACCTTGTGTTCATTGGGCTCGGTTGAGCCGCCATATAGTGTAATTCAGGTATGAGGCGATGGATACCCAGGCGATGTATGGGAATAGGAGCACCGCTGCGAGAACAGATGCACCCCAGAAGGCGATAATCGTCGCGAGTATTGCTGCCCAGAACACGACCACTTCGATCAGGCCGCCGAGCAGCATCCTCTTGTAGAAGAATATCCCGGACCAGGCGACATTCAAAGCGAGCTGTACGCCGAAGATGGACAAGGGAATAAACTGCGAGTCAAGACCGCCCTCCTCCCAGACCAGCCACGCAGATATTGCCATGAGGATGAAGAGGATCGTCCAGACAGGGCCGAAAGCCCATTCGGGTGGATTCCAGGAAGGTTTCCTAAGGCCGCGGTACCATTCTTCGATCGCACGGGTTGTGAAGAGCCCGCCGACCGATGCTGCGGACATGCAGGCAACGAACGAGACAATTAGAGCGATCCAATCGGCCATTTCGTTTCCTCGATGATGATGGAACGCTACGCGCACTCAAATATGTTTCACAAAGGCATGAGTTGCTACCGTGCTGGTCAGGGGCTTTCTCATTGCTGGATTTTATTCAACATGTATGAATAAGTGTTACGAATTGAAACCAAATTATTAATAAATAGACATCAATCGAAGCAGTTGTATGCCTGCAGGACTGCGACAGACCAGACCCGTGGCACAGATAATAACGGCTACGGTAATCGCTGCCGGATTGATCGCGCTCATGGTGATTGTAAGCCCGGTACAGACGGCAGAGGATGGCAGGATCAAAGTCATTGTCAGCATACTTCCACAGGCCGAGTTCGTCAAGGCTGTTGGGGGCGAGCACGTCAATGTGACGGTGATGGTGCCCCCAGGCAGGGAACCCCACACCTATTCCCCCACGCCTAGCCAGATGGTTAGCTTGGAGAGGGCGAGCCTTTACTTCGGTATAGGCGCTGGGCTGGAGTTCGAGACCGTTTGGATGCCCAGGTTCGTAGAGCTGAACCCGGACATGCTCGTCGTGAACGGATCCAAGGACGTTCGGCTGATGAACATGAGCGGCGGTGGCGCGGTCGACCCGCACACCTGGATGTCCCCGAAGAACGCGATGACGATGGTGCAGAACCTCTACCATGGGTTCATAAGAATAGATCCCGCGAATGCGAGCGATTATGAGAACAACACGAGGATCTACCTGCAGAGACTGGACAGACTGGACAAGAACATATCCGAGGCGCTTTCCCCCATCACGAACAAGAACCTTCTCGCGCTGCACCCGGCCTGGGGGTACTTCGCGAAGGAGTTCGGTCTGACGCAGATCGCCATCGAGGAGAACGGCAAGGATCCGACCGCGCTGGGGCTCGCGGAGATACTGGACTTTGCGAAGCAACACAATGTGTCGGTCGTCTTCGCCGAGCCGCAGTTCAGTACGAGGATGGCTGAGAACATCGCCGAGGAGATAGGCGGCGTAGTGGTGATGGTAGACGACCTCGCTAAGGATTACATTGACAATCTGCAGATAGTCGCGGAAAAGATTGCAGAGGGGCTGAGCGGCAATGGATGAGATAGTCAAGCTCGAAGATGTGACCGTCACTTTCGACGGAGATACAGTGCTGGACAAGGTGAACTTCGCCGTACTGGAGAAGGACTGCATCGGCATCATCGGGCCAAACGGAAGCGGTAAAACGACACTGCTTAGAGTCATCCTCGGGCTGGTGACACCGGATAGCGGGAGAGTCAGCATACTCGGCAGCGCGCCGGACAAGGGTAGGAAGCATGTCGGCTATGTCCCGCAGTTCACAGAGTTCGACAAGACATTCCCAATCACAGTCGGGGAGTTTGCCATGCTGGGCAGGCTGCCAGGCAGCAGGCTCGCCAGGCGCTTCGACGACCTAGACAGGCAGAAGACGGAAGAGGCGCTGAGGAAGGTCGACCTGCTTGAACTGAAGGGCAGGCAGCTCGGCGTGCTATCCGGTGGAGAACGGCAGCGCGCATACATCGCCCGCGCCCTCGCTACCGATCCGAAGGTCCTTTTAATGGACGAGCCGACGGCGAACATAGACGTGAAGATGGAGAAGGGGTTCTACGACCTGCTCGCTGAGCTGCGCAAGGACATGGCCATAGTACTCGTCTCTCACGATATCAGCATAATCACAGTGAACGTGGACAGGATAGCCTGCCTCAACAAGCAGCTGTACATGCACGACCCTTCGGAAATCAACGAAGAGGTTCTGGAGAAGACCTACAAGTGCCCGGTCGAGATGCTGGCGCACGGCGTCCCGCACAGGGTGCTGAAAGAGCACGAGCACGGAGGTGGGGGATAGATGCTCGACTTCCTAGGATACGAGTTCATGAGGAACGCGCTGATGGCCGGCATCCTCGCTTCCATCGTCTGCGGGATCGTAGGGACCCTCGTAGTTGTCAGGAGGATCGTCTCCCTCAGCGGAAGCGTATCGCATTCTGCTTTCGGAGGCATTGGCCTGGGGTACTACCTCGGATTGAACCCGCTGCACGGGGCGCTCATGTTCAGCGTTGGCTCCGCGCTAGGGATAGGCGCGGTGTCGAAATACGCGAAGGAGAGGGAGGACACGGTCATCGGCATGTTCTGGGCTGCCGGGATGGCTATCGGCATACTCGCCATCGGCCTCACGCCAGGCTATGCGCCGGACCTCTTCGGATACCTTTTCGGGAGCATCATTAGCGTGCCGACCTCGGACCTGCTCCTGATACTCGCGCTTGATATATTCGTCGTCGCAGTGGTCGCGCTGCTCTACAAGGAGATGATGGCGGTCGCCTTTGACGAAGAGTACGCCATCGTATCTGGTCTGCCCGTCAGGTTCCTCTACTACCTCACGCTGGTCTTGGTCGCGATAACGATAGTGGCGCTGATCAGGATAGTCGGGATAATCCTCGCCATCGCCCTGCTGACGATTCCCGCCGCGATAAGCGGCAAACTGACGCATGACCTGCGCAAGATGATGGCCCTGTCTGTCGTTCTGAGCGTCGCCCTGATAACTGTGGGCCTGTGGATGTCGTTCGTCCTCGACATAGAGTCTGGTGCGACGATAATCATCCTGTCCGCGCTCTCGTATGCAGTCATGGCAGCCGTGTCGAGGATCAAGGGGCGCAGGGCGCCGTCAACGTCCTGAGGCGTGACAAGGACTAATTCATAACAAGCGGCCATCTCGCATCTGATAACTCATCGCCGCGAGCCGAGGTAATCCCGCTCATATAGAAACATGCTGATTATCGATATCATCAGCTCGACCCATTTGAATGTCTGTCTGGAGGGTAACTTGCCGCTCATAGTGCGGGCGAGTTCGAACCAGCCGATCACATCGCTGCCAGAGCCGCGCATATAGATGCAGATATAATCTCCCTCGCGCCAGTCCTCTGCCGAGTCCCGCTCTTTGCCGAGCATGCTTGGCCTGTTGAAAGTGTCCATCTCCCCCTCGCGCACCGGGGTGTACTCACCGAGGAAGAAGTCGGTGGCGTTGTCAAGCTTTATCCTCGGGAACTTGGAACCGCTGATCATCTCGTCGAAGTTGTATGCCAGCTTCTTGTAGGCAGAGATTGCCTCCCCGCGCATCCCGACAAATGCCACATATTTGTATTTCCCATCGTTCCTGTCCTTCAGTGCAACGGCCATCTCCGTGAAGTCGAACGTGCGCGATATCACATTTGCGGCGTCCTCGATGAACGATTGCGTTGTGACGTTGGAGGCACTGCTCCTCTGCAGAAATTTTTCGATGTTCGCCATTATGCGCTCAAGGTCGTCGGTCGGGATTGGGGAGCACCGCTCCTTCAGGAGCTTGGTGATCTGCCTAGTCTTCTCGGATAAATCCATCCTGTTTGATTGCATGTTGCGACCCGATCCGTTGTTGAATCAAGAGCCGTGCAAGGACAATCCTTCACGCTGCACGCCCATGATCTGAATGGTATTTGTTGATAGAGTATTGTTCAATCCCATAATATATATGATTGATGACCGAACCGACGGCGTGTGATAATCAAGGATCATACAATCATATGCCGAGGGTCTTCTTCACCATCGCAGCCACATCTTCAAAGCTGGTGTCTGCTGGGACGCTGTCAATGTTGAGGATCAGTTCGCCGCCGACCTTGAAGTAGTTGCACATGAGCCCGTGGCCCCAGAAGCTCCCCTTGTTGCAGTCACCGTTGAAGGTTATTCCTTTCTCGGCGGCAGTCTTCCTGAGGAATTCAAGCTTGTCCGCGCAGTCGCTGCCTATCTGGAACCGATACTGTTTGGCCAATTCCGTCCCGTATTGAAATACGCCGCGCGGAGATAAGGTTCTTTCTAGCCCCAGAGGGGGCGCTGCAAAGAATCAGAGGGCCCGACTAAGGACGAGCGCCAGGCAGGAGGCGAAGAATTCGAGCTCCATTACCGAATCGCGCTTCGGCAGCTTCCCCATAATCGGCCCTGATACTTCGATCCAGCCGAGCATCTCCCTGTTCTTCCCGACCAGATGGATCTCGATGTAGTCCCCCTCGACCATATCTTCGGCCCGCTGCCGCGGCGTCCCCAGAAGGTTCGGCTTGTTGAAGGTGTTCTCGCTCCCGGCTGGGTAGGATTTCTTCTCAGAGAGATAGAACAGCGATGTCCTGCAGAACCTCTGCGGCCTGTATACAGATATGTCAGTGAGGTCCTTCAGGGAGAACGACGTTTTCCTCCTCGCCGCCTCTGCCTCCTTGTTATAGCCGACCAGCGCAGAGTATCGGAACATGCCGTCATGACCCTTTACGCCGATAGAGATCTCTTTGAACTGCGTGAAGGCTGCGATATAGATCGCCGCCTCGTGGAGCATCGCATCCATCGTCTCGCCGGTCGCCTTGATCCTGTCCAAGAAATTCCTTATCCCGCCGAGGAATTCCTCGTCGTCCGTCTCGGAGCCGGATGAGTACATCCTGAGCAGGAGTTTCTCCTGGCCCATGTCCTTCGCTTTCCGCTCCATCATGTCTCCTTCACTCCACTACTTTTTGGATATCATCATACCGAGCAATGTCGCGATCAGCTCGAGCCACCTTATGGCGTCCCTCGTCGGCAGCTTCTTGCCCCTGGTCGATGCGACCTCGAAGTAGCCGATCACTTCGTTCTTCCAGTCCCTGATGTAGATGTCTATGTAGTCCCCTTCGACCATGTCGTCGGCCCTCGGCCTCTTGTCGGCCAGATGGGTCGGGCGGGCGTAAGAGCCGAGCTCATCCTCCTTATAGGGGGCGTTCTCAGCCATGTAGAACCTGGTTATTTCGGATACCGATGTCGAAGGGAAGCTCGTATCGTCGAAGAGATCCGAAGGGGTGTACGTGATATCGAAGTACTTCTTTTCCGACTCAGCTGTCAGGCCCAGTTGGACCTTATACCTGAAGACATCGTCTCGGTCCCTAAGGGAAATCGCTACGAACTGGAAGTCGAAAAGGCGATGGATGGTCCGGGTGGCGTCCTTGAGGATGACATCGATCGAATCCTGCCCGATCGACCGGGCGGCGAACGAGCTGACGGCGAACATGATGTTCTCGTTCGGATTGCTAGGGGTTCCGGAATATTGCTCCCTCAGCATCCGCTCTGTCGCATTGCCGACATTCATCATTGTTGCACCGTACAGATTGCTGGCAGATAAGTCTTTTTAAATTGAATTCACGGCGGGGCTGGCTTGCCCGAGGGCAACTGCTGAGTTATGCAGTGCACGTCCCCTCCCCCTATCGCTATGTACTCCGAGCGCACCCCTACGATCTCTCTGCCCGGGAAGAGACCTTCTAGGATTTCCATCGCCACCCGGTCCTTCTCCTCGCCGAAGACGGGGACGACTATCCCTCCGTTGGCGAAGTAGAAATTCGGATAGCAGGCGGCGATCATCTGTCCGGCGAGCTCCGTGTGGTCTGGCATCGGGAAATCGATGACCTCGATCGCGCGGCCCTTCGCGTCCGTGCAGGTTGAGAGTATCTCTTTGTTCTCCTTCATGCCGAGGTGATTTGGATTCGATTTATCATCGTGCTGCGCAAGGAGCACCGTCGAAGGGCGAACAAAGGCGGCGACGCCGTCGACGTGCCCGTCGATCATTGACTTGTGGATCCCTTGCTTGAGCCAAAGCACTTTCTTGACGCCCAGATAGGAGCCCAGGATGCGCTCGATCCCCTCCTTCGAGAGAAGTGGGTTCCTGTTCTTGTTGAGCAGGCATGACTCGGTCGTCAGCAGCGTCCCCTCGCCGTCGACGCATATCGAACCGCCCTCGAGGACCATCGGCGCCTCATAGCGCCTGATGTGCAGGGCCTTCGCCAGCGACAACGGGACTCTGGCGTCCTTCGCGTGAGGGAACCTCCCGCCCCAGCCGTTGAATGCGAAACACGCGGCGGCGACCTCGTTGTCCTCTGAGCACACGAAGTTCGGGCCGTTGTCCCTGATCCAGGCATCGTCAAGGGGCATCTCCATGATCTTGATGTCCGGGCCCACCGCGGACCTCGCCCCTGCCGTTGTCGATGGATCGGACAGCACGGTCACCGGCTCGAATCTGTTGATGGCCTTTATCACTTCGGAATAGGCGCGCCTCGCTTCCGCGATGTGACCAGACCAAGTCTCCTCGGAGCAGGGCCATGAAATGAAGCATCCTTTGTGCGGCGCCCACTCGGCGGGCATTGAAAAGCCGTCGTCGGCGGGAGTCCGTAGCATAGACCGAGGATGATCAGTTCGAGATAAGAGACTTTCTTCGAACGGCTCGCCTCGCCGGCGGTTCGTCCCTATCTGGCAAGAATGTTCTGGATGGCGATCGTCAGAATCGAGCCGAATACCTCCAGCCTCTTCAGCGTCTGACCGGACGGCATCTTGCCGTCCTTGGGGGCTGAGACCTCGATCCAACCGACGAGATCGGTGCCGGAAGCGTACATGTGCACGTCAAGATAGTCAGCTTCGGTGAATTCATCCGAGGATTTCCTTGCGCTCGCCAGCTGAGTCGGCCTGTTCCAGCATTTCTTTTCCTTCTCCAGGCTCGGCTGGTTCTCTCCGATCAGCAGGTCCAGCATCTTGCTGATCCTTATGCCCGGGAATTCCTGCTGGCTGATGAACTCGTCGTAAGTGTATGAGGATTTCTTAAGCGCGTCCTCTGCGTCCTTTGTGTAGCCGACCACTGCTACATAGCGATATTTTCCATCGACTGGGTCTTTGATGCCTATCGAGACCTCTTGGAACTGAAGAAGGCTGTGCACGAGCCTGGCGGCGTCGAGCAGAAGGCGCTGCATCGATATGTTCATCTGCAAGCGAGAGACGAATCCCTGGACTCCTTCGATGAACTTCTCGCTTTCGTCCTTCGAGGGCGTTGCATACCTGGCCTTGAGGAGGCTCTCGATCTCCCTCGCGATCGGTGTTGAAGCGGGCATTTCGTTTTCAGAACACAGAAAGTAATCCTCGATAAGAGTCTTTCTATACAGTTTTGCAGAATTAATTTAATTTTCAACAATGTAACCTGAGTTTGACACTTGACCTGATCAGTCTCTGATGTTTTTCAATTGACTTCGATGACTGGTTGTTCGAAATATCGGCCAGTCCGAAAACGATATGAGGTGTCCTCAACCCTTCCTGTAATTATGCAAAGACAGTCCAAGCTGAGGACGACACTGCTTACGCCGAACGAAAATAAATCGTTTTCCATCGGCACGATGCTGATGGTGGACGATCTGTACGAACGTCTGGAGTTGAACGAGACCATCGGCCGGCTGAAGACCAAAGGGGTCGATGCCGATGCCCTCGTCCGCGGCATGCTTGCCGACCAGCTGGGAGACAACTTCAGCATTTTGCAGGCCAGCGAATGGCTGAACCGGCCGGAGATCCTGGAACATTACGAGATCGTTTCGTTCAATGCGAAAACCCTGTATCGTGCGGTCGAATTGATCGGCCGGAACCGGGAGAGGATCATCCATGCGCTCCAGGACCGGGTCCTGAAGCTGCTGGGAGGTCCCAAGACAGACATCCTTCTGGACTGGACCTCCATCGTGTATTACGGGGACATGGCCAAACTGGCCAAGTACGGCTACTCGCGGGATCATCAGCCGGGCGAGCGGCAGCTGACGCTCGGGGTGGCGCAGCTGGCGCCGCCCTACGACGTCCCGATCGGTCTCACCATCGAGGCTGGCAACATCAACGACCAGACGCACATGTGGAAGACGTACGGGCAGGTGAGGCCGTTCCTCCAGGAACGGTCCCTGGTCGTGTTCGACCGGGGAGCGAACGACAAGGCGAACCTGGACCGGATCGGACTGGACGGGAACGACTATCTGACGGCGAAGAAGCTGAACGCCTCGGACGATCCGATATTCGGCTCGTTCTCGAAGGACTCCTGGGAGTGCATTGACGCCGACGCCGGCGTCTATGCCCTGAAGAAGACCTTCCCGAGCCGGGTCAACTACTACTTCTTCTCCGAGAAGCTGAGGAGGGACCATCTGAAGTCGCGCCGCCGCAAGGCGGAACGCCTGCTGTCCGAGGCCAGGGCCATCCAGGACAGCCTGGACAACGGCAGGAGACTGCCGAAGAGGTTCCGCATCAACAACCCTCTGGTCGATGTGAAGTACGACTACCAGACCAAACTGGTCGGGATGGACGAGGAGGAGGCGCTCCGCCTCCTCCTGGAGGATGTCATCGACGGGCGCGAAGGATGCTTCTGCCTGACGTCTAGCAGAGATATGCCGGCATCCGAGGCGCTGAAAATATACCGCAGCAAGGACGCGATCGAGAAGCTGTTCCATTCGTTGAAGAGCGAGATCGAGATCAGACCGGTCCGGGTCTGGACCGAGGACGCCGTCTACGGCGTCATTCTGATCGGCTTCATCGCGCAGCTGATGATCAGTTTGACACGGCATTTCGTCGGGCCAGCGAAACGCGTGTCAACGAAATTCATCATTGCGTCTCTTCAAAATTTGACACAAACGGTGGTTTCGACGGAGGACGGGCGGAAAAGGAAGTTCTATTCGAACTTCGACCCGGTCAACAAGGCCATTTTGGCGGAATATCTGTGCGAAGCATAGTTGAAAACGCCCGGAAACGGGCGTATCCGACGAAGCTCGCGTATCTAAAAATCATGTGTCAAATTCTAAAACGAGTGAAAATTCGATGGATCAACTGTCGAACTCAGGTTCTTAACCTGTTAACCCGTTCGCGATGCGTATACTTTCGCAGAAAGTGGCGTAA
>Ga0315281_10000340_pt1 | contig 64053 bp, 56 predicted proteins | sample YL17G07_0_MG_FD_204540 | JGI IMG/M metagenome (GOLD analysis project Ga0315281, IMG submission 204540) | Sediment microbial communities from Yellowstone Lake, YNP, Wyoming, USA - YL17G07_0 | ecosystem: Environmental > Aquatic > Freshwater > Lake > Sediment | place: USA: Wyoming | collected...
CGGACAAGTGCCTTTCTCGATGGGGTCCTGTGGCGTTTCGCAACTCACATTCTCCCAGCACAGAGGGCACTTGTCTTCTCTTTGCTACCTGCTTCTCACGGGGTTCATCGGTGGATTGGGGCTTAGCTGAGGCAACAGGTGACCGCGTGCATTCGCACGGTCATGAACCGTCAACAGCGCCGCGAAACCACCCTCGAGCTCCTGCGGTCGTGCGTGAGGCCTTCGGGCGAACCCCCTGGTTGCGACTGTCTTGGAGATCAGTCGATGCGCGCCAGCCGGCGGAGCTCGGCGTCGAGCGCCGGGTCGAGCGCCGGCGGCCGGTGTGCGGCTGCGATCCGCGCCACACGCTCGTGGGCGCGGTCGAGAGCCGTCTGGCGGCCGCCGGCGGCCCAGTAGCGGTGCGGCTGGTCGTCGATCAGGGACGGGCCGGCCGCCGGCGAAGCCGCCCCTCCGGCCGATCCGCCGATGCTCGAGAGGTCGATGCCGTGGGCGATCGTGCGCGCCCGCGTCAGAGTCTCGACGGCCAGGGCCATCTCCTCGTAGCTGAAGATGCGCCCGCCCGAGACCATGCCCACCCCGGTGAGCAGGCCGACGCCGCAGGCCAGGGAGAGGTAGGTGGTCGTCGCGTCGTCGAGGGCGGACTGCCAACTCGGCAGCTTGGCGCCGGACGAGTTGACGCCGCACTGGGTGGGCAGGCCGTAGAACTGGCCCACGTCCCCGACCGCCGCGCCCATGATGGTGTCTTCGGGGGCGCCCCCCGTGAAGTCGCCGGTCTGGAGGTCCATCACGCTCGGGATGAAGCAGATGAACAGCGGCGCGCCCGGGAAGGCGGCCTGGATGACACAGAGGGCGCTGAGCGCCTCGGCGATGCCGACGACCAGGGAGCCGGCCATCGTGATCGGCGTCGTGGAGCCGCCCATGGGCATGGTCACGAAGCCGATGGGGATGCCGGCCGCCGCGAAGACAAGGCCGGCCTCGAGCGTTCCCGCGTCGTTGCCGAGCGGCGTGACGGTGCCGAGCAACGCGCTGATGGGCGGCTCGGCGCGCAGCCGCGCGTCGCCGCCGGCCACGGCGCGCGCCATCGCGACGGCGACCCCCGCCAGGTCCGGCTCGACGACCGTCACGGTCTGCACGTGCTTGCCGGTGTTGGCGATGGCCAGGTAGAGCTCGTGCAGGCCGCGCACGTCCGCGGGGCGGTCCTGGGCGCTCACCGCCGGCCAGCAGAAGTCGATCTCGGGCATGGCGTCGACGACCCGTGAGATGGTCGCCACGTCGTCCGCGGTGGTGCCTCGTTTCTCGCCGCTCTCGAGGTCGTAGATCTCGACGCAGCAGCCGTCGGTGGTCATGAGGGAGCGCTCGCCGGTGACGATGGGCGCCGCGGCCCTGGCGCCGAGGGTGATCCTTGGCGGCGCCACGTCGACCAGGCGCCGTACGAGCTCGGGCTGCAGCCTGACGCGCGCGCCGTCCACAGCCGCCCCCTGGGCGGCAAGCGCGGCGCGCGCCTTCTCTGACGGGATCGACACGCCGACCTCGGCCAGCACTTCGAGGGCCGCGGCGTCGAGCCGTTCGAGCTCCTCCCGCGAGAGGATCGCCAGACGGCCCGCCGTGCCGACTGTGTGGGTGAGGGCGTTCGTCATCTCGGGGTCTCCACGTCGTGCGCTGCGCCGCCACAGTACACCACCTCAGGCACGAAGACACGCGGATCCGCGACCGCCGGCAGCGGCGTGCTCAGCCCGCAGAAACGTGGCTGCAGGATCGCGCGGATGACCTCCAAAGACAACTGCGCGAGTCTCGCACGTTTGTCGGGTCCGGAAGCGGCGGGTACCATGCTTCCATGGAAGCGATGGACGACAAAACGCCAGGCGCGCGCGGCGAGGCCGCGCCAGGCCGGCAGACCGGGACGGGCGGCGCCAAGGCTCCTTCCGGTCGGAGCCGCTGGGTGCGCCGACTGGCCGACATCCTGCTGATCGCCGGCGGGCTCGTGCTCGCCTTCCCGTTCTGGTCGGCCGGGTACGCTCAGGTACAGCAGACCCGGCTCGATGCTACCTACCGCGACCAGAGCACCACCTTCCTAAACCTCGCGGCGACCAACGCCGCCGCGCGCCCGCGCGACCTCCCCAAGGCGGAGATCGTGCGCCGGCTCGCCGTGCTCTACGGGGGGCGGCTGAAGGCGGGCGACCCGATCGGGCGCCTGCGGATCCCCCTCATCGACCTCGATCGCCTCGTGCAGCAAGGCGCACGCGGCTCCGCGAGCCTCGACCCCGACGCCGACCGCGCCCTGCTCCGCAACGGCCCCGTGCACTACGGCCTCACGCCCCTGCCCGGAGCCGGCGAGCCGTTCGCCGTCGCCGGCCACCGCACGACCTACGGCGCGCCCTTCTACAAGCTCGACCGGCTGAAGCGTGGCGACCGCATCTTCCTCGACACGCCGTACGCCCGGTTCCGCTACGCGGTCGCGAAGACGACGGTGGTCCCGCCGGACGACGTCGGCGTGCTTCGCGACCGGGGCTACAGCCTGGTGCTCACGACGTGCACGCCACCCTACAGCGCCAGCCACCGCCTGATCGTCTGGGCTGTGCTCGAGCGCGCGACGCCTCTGAAGAAGGCCGTCACGGCTCCACAGTAGGGGCGTTCTCGGCGGCAGGCGCCGCCGGCCCGCCGGGGAACGGCGGGCGCTCCGCGGCGCTGCCTTCGAGCATCATGACCAGCAGCTCGGCGCCGGGCGCCGCTCCGGGGTACTCCGGCGGCACGAAGGCCAGCCCGTCCGCCAGGGCCATGGAGCGCAGGATGCCCGAGCCCTGGGGGCCGGTGATGGTGAAGCCCCATCCACGCCCGCGGTGCAGCAGCCGGCAACGGCGCGCCTCGGTGCGGCCGCGAGAGCCCCTCACGGGCTCCTCCGCTGAGGCGAAGACGTAGGGCCGGTAGAGGTCCTGCCGGCCCTGCAGCGCCAAGAGGGCCGGCCGCACGTACATCTCGAAGCTCACCATCGCCGCCACGGGGTTGCCGGGCACGCCGAACACGAGGGTGTCGCCGCGCATGCCGAAGGCCAGGGGCTTACCCGGCTTCGTGGCGACGCCCCAGAAGCGGCGCTCCACACCGAGCTCGTCCTGCACTTGCTTGACGAAATCGAACTCGCCGACGGAGACGCCGCCGGAGGTGATGACCACGTCGTGCTCGAGCGCGTCGGCAAGCAGCCGCCGCGTCTCGTCGAGGTCGTCCCGGGCGATGCCCAGCAGCACGGGCTCACCCCCCGCGGCCAGCACCTGGCCGTAGGCCGTGAACGAGTTGGAGTTGCGGATCTGCCCGAGGCCCAGTGGCTGGCCCGACGGCCTGAGCTCGCTGCCGGTGGCGAGGATGGCGACCCGGGGCCGGCGGGCGACTGCGACGCGCTCGCAGCTCACCGACGCCAGCAGACCGATCTCGGCCGGGCCGAGTCGGGCGCCGCGCGGGAAGAGGACGTCGCCGACGGCGACGTCCTCGGCGGCGCGGCGCACGTTGGCGCCCGTCTGCACTGGTTCCGTCACGACAAGCGTCTCGCCGTGCTGCTCGGTGTACTCCACCTGCACCACGGTGTCGGCTCCCGGCGGCAGCGGGGCCCCGGTCATGATCTTGGCGGCCTCAGCGGCGCCGATCTCCTCGCCGACCCAGCGGCCGGCGGGTATGTCCACGACGACGCGGAACTCGCGGCGGCCGCCCTCGAGCTCAGCTCCGCGCAACGCGTAGCCGTCCATGGCCGAGTTGTCGAACGACGGCACGGCCTCCGGCGAGACGATCGCGGTCGCGGTGGCGCGCCCGAGCGCCTCGAGAAGCGGCACCTCTTCAGCCGGCAGCGGGCGCGCGGCGCCGATCACGGTGTCGATGGCTTCGTGGATGCTGATCACGTGGGTCTCCAGTGCCGGTGCAGTCTCATCTGCTTACGCATCTTAGTAAACTCTGGGGCGGGCGGCCCGATTCTCTAGGGCGAGACAGGCGAAAAGGGAGACGCCCGGTGTGTCGAGATGATCTCAAGAGCCGCGCGGACCGCGACGTGACAGGGACGCGCAGGCGCCGCGTCACCGCCTTGCGCGACCTGGTCATGCAGCGCGTCTACGACGTCCCCGCGGAGGACGTCGCGGCGAGCATCATCCGCGACGCCATCGTGACCGCCGCGCCCGAGCCCTCGCGGCGGCACTGAAGGCCGCAAGGCCGAGAGCAGCCCCGGCGACGTCGACGAGCGCGTCGGCGAGCTGGCAGTCGCGGTAGGGCAGCGGCGCCTGCACCAGCTCGATCGCCACCCCCAAGGAAACGGCGAGCGCCGCCGCGCCCAGAGCCGCGCGGCGGCTGAGCCGCCAGTCGTCGAGGGCGACGGCGAGCACGAACGCAAGAAGGGCGTATGCGACGAAGTGCCCCGCCGCGGTCGACAGCTCGTCGCGCCCCCCGGACACGGCGTGGATCGTGCTCTGGGTCGGCAGGACCCCGAAGACGGCGATCGCCGCCGCCCACGAGACGGCCGCCGCTCGCCACCCGCGTGAGCCTCGCATCAGGACGCCGCGGCCCGGCCGCCGCGATGCACGCCGCCAAAGGCCTCGTCGCCGTCCTCGACAAGCGCCGCCACTACGCCCTCGTGCACGAGGATGCGCGCCGCGGAGACCACGGCATTGCCCAGCCCCAGGCACGCGTCCTGCGGCAGCACGCCGCAGTCGAGCGCATAGTCGAATCCTTCCAGGGAGACCAGCGCGTCGCCCTGCAGCGGCACGATGGAGACGCGCGTGCCGGCCGGCGCATCCAGGCGCGTCTCGTCCGGCGCCGCAAACACGCGCACCGTGAGCCGCGGCGCCGCCAGGCGCGCGGCGACGCCCCGCACGGCCAGGCGGCGCAGGATGGCCAGATGGCCGAGGGTGTGGTCGAGGGCGCCGAGGGCGCCGGCGAGCACCAGCTCGCCGGCGCCGCGGCGCAGCGCCTCGTCCGCGGCCATCTCCCCGTCGGTGCGGTCCTTGCGCGCAGGGTGGCGGACCAGCGCGACGCCGGCCGCCGCGAGGCGCTCCACCGCGGCCGCCGGCAGCGAGTCGAAGTCGCCCACCACCACATCGGGGCGCAGCGCCTGCTCGAGCAGGAAGCGGGCGCCGCCGTCCGCCGCGACCACGATGTCGGCCGCCTGCGCCCAGCCGCGGAAATACGCAGGGTCGTCGTAGTCGCCGTCGAGGAAGACCGCGGCGAGACGCGCGCGGTCCGGCAGCGGGCCGCTGCCGAGTGGTCCACCGGCCGCGCCGCTCACGACGGAGCCTGACGGCCACGCCCCGGGAAGGCTGCGTCGTAGGCCTTGAGCAGCGGCCACAGCAGGAGCGTCGTGAGCAGACCCTCGGGCACCAGATACAGCAGGTTGTAGGTCGCCGCATACAGCCACGGCGCCTCCCAGTCGGGGGCGTAGGCGGCGAAGAAGATCAGGCCCGAGAGAAAGTGGCAGGCGAAGCGCGCCAGCATGGCGAGGGCCACAGCCAGGGCGAGGGAGCGCCAGCCACGCACGTCCACGAAGCCGGCCACGGCCAGCGACATGAACGCCAGCGGGTAGTCGAGCGCGGCCTGCGCCGGGTGGTAGACGAAGGCGCCCGGCAGCCCGAGCTGGAGCAAGCCGTACAGCAGGCCGGCCGTGGCCGCCGGGACCACGCCGCGGCGCACCGCGACGAAGATGATGGGCAGCAGCTCGAGACTCACCGAGCCGCCTTGCGGCATTACGAAGATGCGCACCTGCCCGAGCACGGCAGCCAGGGCGATGGCGACCCCGATCTCCGCGAGGGCCTGCACGCCCCAGTGGGCGGGGTTCAGGTTGAGCCGCGCGCGCGCATCGAGCGCGGGCGGCGGGGCCGAGGCCAGTGGAGTACTCATCGTCGGATCTCTCCCTTCGCTGGCATTACCCAGCAGCGCCCGAAGACGCCGCCACCCCGAGGGTGGTCAGGTTCGACGCGTCGGCGCTAGGAAGCGCCTTCTCAGCTCCTCCGCCAGGAGCTCCGCAGGACCTCCACAGTGTACCGCAGGCGCGACGGCCGGGCCACATCGTGTTTCACCCCGCCCGGCCGTCGTTCACAGCCCCCTGTGGAGAATGTGGATAAGAGCCTTTCCCCGCGCTTTCAGGCTCACAACCGCCGTGGATAAGACGTTGACGACCACAGCTTCCCTTGACACGACGCTCACGCTCTGCTCACACACGGAAACCGCCATAGAGCAGGCACTTCGTTATTCGGCCCGGAGACGGCGGAGGCTGTGGGCCCGGGTCCACGCACGAGTTCCGCGCGCGGCCAGGCCGTGCCGTCGTCCACCCTTGTGTGAAACCGCACTTTCCACAAGTCCCGCAAATTGGGCACGTCTTGGGGCTTTCGCCAGACCTCTTTCCACATATCTTGAACAGCCTGTGGATAACCCCGGGGTTCCTGCTGCAAAATATGGGTTCACGCAGCCTCTTCCAACGTTTCAGCCGCCTCCAGCCCCTCTGCTATACTCGGCGCCCCTATGGAGTCGTTCCTCGACAGGCTGCTCGCCGACGAGAGGGCCGCCGCCCCGCCGCCCGCGGTGCTGGCTGCGGCCGCTCCCGCCACCCCCGTCACACCACCGGGTCGACCGGGTCTCGACGGCGAGCTTCCCGGCGCCCCGCTCGGACCTGAGGCTCCGCGCATCGCGATCTACGACACCCTCACGTCACCGCCTCGCGTGATCGCCGTGGAGGAGAAGGACCTGCCGGCCCTCATCGCCGCGCTGGCGGAGAAGACCTATCACTACTGTCGCGAGCAGGGCGGCCAGATCCCGTACACGGTGCTCCAGGAGCTCATGGAGAACCTCCTGCACGCCTGCTTCCGCGACGTCGTGATCACGATCCTCGACAACGGACAGACCATCCGCATCTCCGACCACGGGCCCGGCGTGGACGACAAGGACCGCGCCTTCCAGCCGGGCTTCACCACCGCCACCGCGCTGCAACGACAGATCATCCGCGGGGTCGGCTCGGGTCTGCCCGTCGCGCGCGAGTCGCTCCAGTTCCTGCGCGGCGTGCTCACGGTGGACGACAATCTCGGCGGCGGCGCCGTGTTCACGATCAAGATGCCGGCCCACGCCCCCGAGCCGGCGGCCAAGCCGCTCGCGCCGCAGGTCAAGCTCACCATGCGCCAGACCAAGGTGCTCGTGCTTCTCATGGAGCTCGGGTCGTCGGGCCCCACGGCGATCGCCAAGGAGCTCGACATCTCCTCGGCGACGGCGTTCAGGGAGCTCGTTGTATTGCAGGACCTGGGGTTGATACACTCGCTCGGCGACGGCAAGCGAGCCTTGCGCGAGGAGGGTCTTCACCTCCTCGAGAGCATCCTCTGACTGACGGTCTCAAGCTTCCCCGGCGGGCCGTCGCATCCCCGGGGACCAACACGACGGGGTGCGCACGGACGACCAGCTGACACTCATCTGGGATGAGGCGAAGAAGCACCTTCGCGGCCGCCTCAGCGAAGCGGCCTTCCAGTTCTGGTTCGACCGCACGTTGCCGCTCGGCCTCGACGACGGCGCCTTCGTCATCGGCGTGCCCAACGATTTCGCCCGCGAGTGGATCGAGAAGCGCCTGGCGGGGCAGGTCGCCGAGGCGCTCAGCGAGGTCCTCGGCGCCACGGTCGCCGTGCGCGTGGTCGTCGACGCGCGGGCGGCGGACCTGCCCCAGCAGTCCGCGGCGGCGGAGCCGGCCGGTGTGGTGGAGCCGGTGCCGCCGGCCGCCGCGCCGCCTAGACCCCACCGCGTCTCCGGGGCGCGCGACGCCCGGGCAGCCAAGGCCGCCGGCGATCTCAACCCGCGGTACGTGTTCGAGCGTTTCGTCACCGGCCCACATAACGAGTACGCGACGGCCGTGGCGCACAGCGTGGCGGAGTCGCCGGCCACCGCCTACAACCCGGTCTTCATGTACGCCGACACCGGGCTCGGCAAGACCCACCTCATCCAGGCCATCGCTCACGCCGCGCTGGAGCAGCACCCGGACCTGCAGATCAAGTACGTCACCGTCGAGCGCTTCACCGACGACTTCATCAACGCGGTCACCGACAAGAACCGCATCGACGGCTTCAAGCAGTCCTACCGCGAGAACGACGTGCTGCTCATCGACGACGTGCAGTTCCTCGTCGAGAAACAGCAGACGCAGGTCGAGTTCTTCCACACGTTCAACGCGCTCTACGAGGCCGGCAAGCAGATCGTGATCACCAGCGACCGGCCGCCGCGCGAGCTGGGGGAGCTGGAGGAGCGCCTGCGTACGCGTTTCGGCCAGGGCGTGGTGGTCGACATCAGCCGGCCGGACCTCGAGACGCGCATCGCCATCCTGCGCAAACAGGTCAAGTGGGAGGGCTTCCAGATCGCCGAGCCGGAGGTGCTCGAGTGGATCGCCTCTCGCGTCACCACCAACATCCGCGAGCTGTACGGCGCCCTCACGCGGGCGGTGAGCTATGCCTCTATCAGCGGCAGCGAGGTCACGCTGGACGTCACCAAAGAGGCCTTGAAGGATATCCTCCCCAAGGCCTACCAGCACCCGGTGACCATCGAGATGGTGCAGGCCGAGGTCGCGCGCCAGTTCGGCCTGCACGTCAACGACCTGCGCGGCAATCGCCGCACTCAGGACGTGGCTTATCCGCGCCACATCGCCATGTACCTCTCCCGCGACTTGACCGAGGGGTCCCTGCCGCAGATCGGCGCCCGTTTCGGCGGCCGTCATCACAGCACCGTGATCCACGCCGTCGACAAGATCGAGCGCCAGCTGAAGGACGGCCACGACCCGCAGCTTCAGGATCTCGTGGCCCTCATCACAGCCCGCCTCAAGACCGTCCGCTGAGCGGTCTCGGCCGCCCTGCTCTCCGCCACGACCTCTGCTCTCCACAGACCCTGTGGACAACCCTGCGTCAACCCGTGGACGTTCTCCCCCGGCGCGGCCAAATCGGCTATGCTTCGCTGTACGAGGAGGGCCGCCACGGAAGGAGTGTCTGGTTCTGCACACCCCGCCCACAGCACTGTGCAGAGGCCCGCGCCCTTGCCGAGCAGGAAGAACCGCCACTCTCCACATCGTCAACAGGCGCTATGACGATGACGAAGAAAGAATGTCTTTTCTTTATTGTCATAAGGAGTCGGGATGAAGTTCACGTGTGATCGCTCTGCGCTGGTCGACAAACTCGCGATCCTCGCCCGCGGCGTGTCCACGAGGAGCGCGCTGCCGGTGCTCTCGGGCATCCTGCTCCAGGCGTCCGAGGGCCGTCTGGACCTGTTCTCGACCGACATGGAGCTCTCCATCAAAGCCAGCCTCGTTACCGCTATCGACCGCGAAGGCGAGATCGTCGTGCCGGCTCGCTTGTTCGCGGATGTGGTCCGCAATCTTCCCGGAGAAGAGGTCGTCATCGAGGCCGGCGAAGCCGTCGTCAAGGTCACCGCTGGCCGCGCCGAGTTCGCTCTCAACGCCTGGTCGGCGAGCGACTTCCCGCAGACCTCCACGTTCGACACGAGCGAGGCGTTCGCGATGGGCCGTGAGCCTTTCGTCGAGACGCTGACTAAAGCAGGCCGCGCCGCCTCCCGCGACGAGACTCGGCCGATCCTCACCGGTGTGCTCATGACCATTCTCGGCGACACGCTGAAGATGGTGGCCACCGACAGCTATCGGCTGGCCGTCAAAGAGACGAAGCTCGAGAAGGTTCTGGAGACCGAGGTCCAGGCTATCGTGCCGGTGAGGGCACTGGGCGAGGTCGCCCGCCTGGCGACGTCGATGGGCGATGGCGACATCGAAGTCACGATCGGCGAGAACCAGGCGCTCTTCAAGCTCGGCGACCAGACCGGCGACGTGTGGGTCGCCTCGCGGCTCATCGACGGGCAGTTCCCCAACTACAAGCAGCTGCTGCCGGACTCGTTCGACCACGAGGTCACTCTGGCGAAAGACGAGTTTATGGCGGCGGCGCGGCGCGTCAGCCTGCTGGCGCAGAAGAACGCGCCCCTGCGGCTCTCCTTCGCGGAGCACAAGCTCACGATGAAGGCGCTCACGCAGGACGTGGGCCAGGCCGAGGAGTCGCTCGACGTGGAGTTCGGCGGCGAGGCCTTCGAGATCGGCTTCAACCCCGCCTATCTCATCGACGGCATCGATGCGATCGATGACGCCGGCGTCTTGCTCCGCTTCACCAGCCCGCTCCGACCGGGGCTCATCAGCGGGTCGGACGGCGGCTTCGTCTACCTCATCATGCCGATCCGCCTGAACAACTGAACGACGTCATCGTCAGCGGCCCTCTGCGGCTGGGCTCTTTCCTCAAGCTCGCCGGGGCGGCGACCACCGGCGGACACGCGAAGCTGCTGGTGCAGGACGGCGAGGTGAGCGTGAACGGCGAGGTCGACAGGCGACGCGGGCGCACCCTGCGGCCCGGCGACGTGGTCGCCATCGGCGGCGAGGAGTACCGCGTGTGTTCGTCTCCAACCTGAGGCTCGTCAACTTCCGCTCCTTCTGTGACGCGACGGTAAGCTTCGGCGCCGGGCTTAACGTCGTGGTCGGCCAGAACGCGGCCGGCAAGACGAACCTCCTCGAGGGCGCCTGGTTCGCGCTCCGCGGCAGCTCGCCGCGCACGCGCCGCGAGGAGAAGCTCATAACCTGGGGGGAGCGTTTCACGCGCGTGGAGCTGGAGCTCGACGGCCGGGCCGTAGGCCCTCAGGCCGTCGAGGTCGCCTACGCGCCCGGCCAGGGCAAGCGCGCGCGCTGGAACGGCGTCGAGGTGGCGTCGCAGGACGAACTCCGCGGGCGCACCCAGGTATTCATCTTCGTCCCTGAGAGCCTGCTCCTGGTCAAAGGCAGCCCGGCGCGGCGGCGCGCCCACCTGGACGCCTTCGCTGCCGCGCTCGATCCGCAGTACGCCGCCGCCGCCCGCGACCTGCAGACGGCGCTCCGGCAGCGCAACGCCCAGCTGCTCGCGGTCAGGAGCGGCGCGCCGTCGAGCACGCTGGACCCATGGGACGTGCAGTTCGCGCGCGCCGCCGGCGCACTGGGGCACCGGCGCCGCGACCTCGTCGCCGAGCTCACCGGGCGTTTCGCCGTCGCGGCCGCCGGGCTTGCCCCGGAGGGCAACAGCTTCTCCCTACAGCTCGTCAGCCAGCTGGCCGCAGTCGGCTACGATGAGGACGCCCTGCTCGAAGAGCTGCGCGCCCGGAGGCCGGGAGAGACCGGGCGGGGCCTCTCCCTCTTCGGCCCCCACCGCGACGATCTCAAGTTCCTTGAAGTCGACGTCGGCGAGGCTGCCGCGGGGCTCGAGGGCGACGAGGCGGCGGACGCCGGGGGGTCCGCCGTTCCGGCCGCTGCCGCCGGACCCGCGTGCGGCCCAGTCGACCTGCCGCGCGGCGGCCGCGACCTGCGCCTCTTCGGTTCGCAGGGCGAGCAGCGCGCCGCCGTCCTGGCGCTGCTGCTCGCGGAGCAGCAGTTGGCGACGGAGCGCACCGGCGAGCAGGGCACGCTCTTTCTCGACGACGTGATGAGCGAGCTCGACGACGCTCGCCGCCGGCTCCTCGTGCGCCAATTGACGTCCGCCGGCCAGGCCATCATCACGACGACCGACCGCCACTACTTTATGGAGGAAGAGCTGGACCAGGCGACCGTGATCGAGCTGCCTCTCTCAGGCTCGCTTGCGGCCGGGGCTGCTGCGCCGCCGGCCGACGCAGCTGGGCCGGCGCCGCCGCGTGAGGACGCGCTGTGAGCGACGGCGCCCGGAGGGACCACCGCGCCCGCGGAAGCGACCCCAAGCGCCTGGGCGACATCTTGAGCGCTGCGCTCGGGCGCATGGCCACGAGCGACCAGGCGCGCGCCTATGCCGCCTGGGCGCGCGCCGCCGGCGAGCAGGTGGCGAGCGGCGCCCGCCCCCGCCACTTCTCCCGCGGTGTGCTCACGGTGGAGTGCACCTCCTCGGTGTGGGCCAACGAGCTCACGTATCTTGGCGGCCAGATCCTCAGGCGCATGGAAGAGGTCGCGCCCGGGCATCCCGTGAAGCGCTTCCGCTTCGTCATCGAGCGCGCCGCGCCGAAGCAGGAAGAAGAGCCCGCTGCGGCGAAGGAAGAAAGACGGTACGAGAGGCCCGCGCCGCTGGACCTCGGCGGGGCGCGGGCACAGGCTGAGGGGGTGCGTGACGAGCGGCTCCGGGCGGCCATCGAGGCCGCGCTGCGCGCGTCATCCGCGGAGTCCCCGGAGACTCCCGGCGACGGCCCCCTCGAGGTTGACGAAAACAGCTGATTTGCGGCGGTTTTATGCCGGCTTCAAGTTCGCTCTGAGCCTCATCGTTTGGTATACTTACGCAGGCAGGTGAGGCCTGCCTTTGTCACCCCTGTCCCGCCCCTCGGCACATTGCGAGGTTGAGTGAAAAAGCCACACTACGACGCCCAGGATATCGAGGTCCTCGAAGGCCTCGAGCCGGTCCGCGAACGCCCCGGCATGTACATCGGCTCCACCGGCCCCCGCGGCCTTCACCACCTCGTCTACGAGGTGGTCGACAACTCCGTCGACGAGGCGCTCGCCGGCTACTGCGACGACCTCGTCGTCACCATCAACCCCGACAACTCGGTGACCATCGCCGACAACGGCCGCGGCATCCCCGTCGGGATCATGGACAAGTACGACAAGCCCGCCGCCGAGATCGTGCTCACCATGCTGCACGCCGGCGGCAAGTTCGGCGGCGCCGGCTACAAGGTCTCGGGCGGCCTGCACGGCGTCGGCGTCTCTGTGGTCAATGCCCTCTCCGAGTGGCTCGAGCTCGACATCTATCGCGAAGGCTTCCACTGGCACGAGCGCTTCGAGCGCGGTGCGCCGGTGGGCACGCTCGAGAAGAAGGAGAAGCTCGGCAAAGGCGCGCCCACCGGCAACACCGTGTCGTTCATGGCCGACCCCGACATCTTCGAGGAGGTCGACTACGACTTCCGCGTGCTCGCCCAGCGCCTGCGCGAGACGGCCTTCCTCACCACGGGCCTGCGCATCGCGCTCAACGACGAGCGCGCTGAGGGCGAGAGCGTCGTGTTTCAGTACGACGGCGGCATCAAGGACTTCGTGGCGTACATCAACCGCGACAAGGACGCCATCCACCGCAGCATCATCTTCCTCGAGAACGAGACCAAAGACGGCGCCGTGGAGATCGCGATGCAGTGGAACTCCTCGTACAACGAGTCCATCTTCACGTTCGCCAACAACATCAACACCACCGAGGGCGGCGCGCACCTCTCGGGCTTCCGCAGCGCGCTCACGCGCACCATCAACGACTACGCCCGCCAGAAGGGCCTCCTCAAGGAGAAAGAAGAGAACCTCTCCGGCGAGGACGTCCGCGAAGGGCTCACGGCTCTCATCTCGGTCAAGCTCAAGAACCCGCAGTTCGAGGGGCAGACCAAGACCAAGCTAGGTAACACCGAGATCCGCAGCCTGGTCGAGGTCTCGGTGAACGCCAAGCTGGCCGAGTTTCTCGAAGAGAACCCCTCCGAGGCGCGGCAGATCGTCGACAAGGCCGTCAACGCAGCCCGGGCGCGCAATGCGGCGCGCAAAGCGCGCGACCTCACGCGCCGCAAGGGCCTGCTCGACGGCAGCACCCTGCCCGGCAAGCTCGCCGACTGCTCCATCAAAGACCCGGCGCTCAGCGAGATCTACCTCGTCGAGGGCGACTCGGCGGGCGGCTCGGCCAAGCAGGCGCGCGACCGCAGCTTCCAGGCCATCCTGCCGCTGCGCGGCAAGATCATCAACGTCGAGAAGGCGCGCATCGACAAGATGCTCGCCAACAACGAGATCCTCACCATGGTCAGCGCGATCGGCGCCGGCCTCGGCGAAGAGTTCGACGTCGCGCAGGCGCGCTACCACAAGATCATCATCATGACCGACGCCGACGTGGACGGCTCGCACATCCGCACGCTCATCCTCACCTTCCTCTTCCGTCACATGAGGCCGCTGGTCGAGGCCGGCTACATCTACATCGCGCAGCCGCCGCTCTACCGCCTCAAGCAGGGCAACCAGGAGACCTACATCCACAAGGAGAGCCAGCTCGAGGAGATCCTGCTGCGCGGGCGCCTCGAGCAGATCCGCGTCGACAACACCGACACCGGGTTCACCTTCAGCGAGACCAGGTACCAGCGCTTCCTCAAGCTCTTCGGCGAGTACGAGGGCTGGGTCAAGAAGCTCAAGAGCCAGTGGGGCGGCGAGCTCATCGACTGGCTCAAGAACGGCCCCATGATCGAAGCCGAGCTGCCGACCTTCGACGCTCTTCTTCAGGCGCTCAAGGAGGACATCGACAAGCGCTACGTCATCGATGTCCTCGGCGTCGACGAAGACGAGCGCGTCGCCGACACGCGCCTGGTCGAACGGCGCACCGGCCTGGCCGCGAACCTGCGCATCCCCTACGCGGCCGTCGCGGGGCGCGAGTTCCAGGCGCTCAAGCGCGTGCACGTGCGCGTCAGCGAGATGGTCGGCAAGCCGCCGTTCGTGCTGCACCTCGGCAACCGCAAGGCCGAGGCGCAGAGCTACGAGGAGCTCCGTGTGGAGATCGTGGAACTCACCAAGGAAGGCATGCAGCTGCAGCGCTTCAAAGGGCTCGGCGAGATGAACCCCGACCAGCTCTGGGACACCACCATGAACCCCATGACGCGCACCCTCCAGCTCGTGTCGATGGAAGACATCCAGGCGGCCGACGAGGTCTTCACGATGCTCATGGGCGACAAGGTCGAGCCGCGACGCGCGTTCATCGAGAAGAACGCGAAGGAAGTGCGGTTCCTCGATGTCTGACAATCTGCAGACACTCGAAGGCAAGATCGAGCCCATCGAGCTCGAGGACGAGATGCGCTCGTCGTTCATCGACTACGCGATGAGCGTGATCACCGATCGCGCGCTGCCCGACGTGCGCGACGGCCTCAAGCCCAGCCAGCGGCGCGTCCTCGTGGCCATGCACGACCTCGGCCTGGCGCCCAACAAGCCGCACCGCAAGTGCGCCAAGATCGCCGGCGACACCTCCGGTAACTATCACCCCCACGGCGAGGCCGTCATCTACCCCACGCTGGTGCGCATGGCGCAGGACTTCAACATGCGCTACCCCCTGGTCGGTGGCCAGGGCAACTTCGGCTCGGTCGAAGGCGACTCGCCGGCCGCCATGCGCTACACGGAGGCCCGCTTCAGCAGGATCGCCGTCGAGATGATGCGCGACATCGACGCCAACACCGTCGACTGGAAGCCCAACTACGACGAGACGCGGCGCGAGCCCACCGTATTGCCCAGCCGCATGCCCAACCTCATGGTCAACGGCGCGTCCGGCATCGCCGTCGGCATGGCCACTAACATCCCGCCCCACAACCTCGGCGAGGTGGTCGACGCCACTGTGCACGTCCTCGACTACCCCGAGGCCACGCCCGACGACCTCATGGAGCTCATCAAGGGGCCCGACTTCCCCACGGGCGGCGTCATCCTCGGCACCGCGGGCTTCAAGGAGGCCTACCGCACCGGCCGCGGCCGCGTGCGCGTCCGCGCCAAGGCGCACACGGAGCAGCTCAAGGGCAACCGCGCGGCCATCGTCGTGACGGAGCTGCCGTATCAGGTCAACCGCGCCTCACTCATCGACAACATCGTCGACCTGGTCAAGACCAAGAAGCTCACCGAGATCAGCGACCTGCGCAACGAGTCAGACCGCGCGGGCATGCGCCTGGTCATCGAGCTCAAGCGCGAGGCTATCCCGATGGTGGTGCTCAACAAGCTCTACAAGCACACCCAGATGCAGACCACCTTCGGGATCATCAACATCGCCCTGGTCGGCGGCGTGCCCCGCACGCTCACCCTGCCGGAGATGCTCAAGGCATACGTCGCCTTCCAGAAAGAGATCGTCATCCGGCGCACCAAGTTCGAGCTCGACAAGGCCGAGACGAGGGCCCACATCCTCGAAGGCCTGCTCGTCGCCCTCGACAACCTCGACCAGGTCATCGCCATCATCCGCAAGGCCTCCGACGTCGACGCCGCGCGCGAGGCCCTCATGGACACCTTCGAGCTCACGCGGCCGCAGGCGCAAGCCATCCTCGACCTGCGGCTCCAGAAGCTCACCGGCCTTGAGCGCGACAAGGTCACCGAGGAGCACCACGGCCTCCTGGCGCGCATCAAGGAGCTCCGCGAGCTGCTCGGCGACGAGGCCAACATCTACGGCGTCATCAAGACCGAGCTGCTCGAGATCAAGCGGCTCTACAACGACGACCGCCGCACCGACATCGTCCCCGACGAGGGCGAGCTCGACCTCGAAGACCTCATCGCCGAGGAGCAGATGGCGATCACCATCACCAAGACCGGGTACGTGAAACGCATCCCGGTCACCACCTATCGCCAGCAGAAGCGCGGTGGCATCGGCGTCGCCGGCATGGACCTCAAAGAAGAGGACGAGGTCGAGCACCTGTTCATCACGAGCACGCACAACTTCCTGCTCTTCTTCACGAGCGTCGGCAAGGTGTACCGGCTCAAGGTCCACGAGCTGCCGCTGGCCGGACGCAACGCCAAGGGCAAGCACATCGTCAACCTGCTGCCGCTGCGCCAGGACGAGAAGATCTGCGCCGTCATCAACACGCGCGACTTCGACGTGAGCGAGGGCAAGTACCTGATCTTCGGTACCAGGCACGGGATCGTGAAGAAGACCCTGTTCGGCAGCTACAACACGCCGCGCAAGAGCGACGGCATCATCGCTATCGACATCCGCGAGGGCGACGAGCTGCTGGCCGTGCGTAACACGTCGGGCGACGACGACGTCATGATGATCAGCCGCCTGGGCCAGGCCATCCGCTTCCACGAGTCCGACGTGCGGCCCACAGGCCGCAACGCCTCCGGAGTGCGCGGCATGAGGCTGCGCAAGGGCGACGAGGTCATCAGCATGGACATCGCCCGCGACGACAGCGACCTCTTCGTGATCACCGAGAACGGCTTCGGCAAGCGCACGCCCATCGGCGAGTACCGCATCACCGGGCGCGGCGGCATCGGCGTGCGCACCATCGCCCTCACCGACCGCAAGGGCTATCTGGTCGGCGTGAAGGTCGTGCGCGAGAACCACGAGATCATGCTGCAGAGCCGCGACGGCGTGGTGATCCGTGTGCGCGCCGACGGCATCAGCCGCCACGGGCGCGCCACGCAGGGCGTCAAGGTCATGAACATGCGCGAGGGCGACGTCGTCAGCGCCATCGCCCGCATGGTGGTCAGCGAGAGCGGCGCCACGGACGAAGAGATCGACGCGGACTGACCTGCATAGCCGCGCAGGCCCGCTTGCGTGGTGGGGTCGACGTGGGGTGCACCAAACGCGCTGGGAGACCGGCTCGGACATCGAAGACCAGGCTCACCGTACAACGACTGCCGCAGGGGCGGGGAGGACTACGGCCTCCCCGCCCCTGCGGCGCTGCTGAGATCAGGTTTGGTCAGACGGGATGGAATCTGCTTACCCGGGGTGGCAGCGTCTCAGACGGAGCGCGGAGAGCGATCCCGAGACCGCCTGGCGCTCAGAGGACGAGGACCGCGCGGAAGTCGTTGACGTTGGTGCGCGTCGGGCCGCTGACGACGAGGTCGCCGAGGGCCGCGAACAGGCCGTAGGCGTCATTCGCGTTCAATGCGGCGACCGGGTCCGCGCCGGCCTGCCGGGAGCGCGCGAGCGTGTCCGGCGCGACGAGCGCCCCGGCGTTATCCTCGCTGCCGTCGATGCCGTCGGTGTCGGCGGCGAGGGCGCTGATCGCCGGGTGGCCGTCGAGGGCGAGCGCCAGGCCGAGAAGGTACTCGGTGTCGCGGCCGCCGCGGCCGCCGCCGTGGACCGCGACTGTGGTCTCCCCGCCCGATAGCAGGACGAGCGGCGCCTGCGGCACGAAGAAGACGGGAGCGGCGAGGTGCGCGGCGCCGCGGGCGACCGCTTCGCGGAGCGCGACGAGGGCCGTCTCGCCGCCCTTTGCGCAGGCGATGGCCAGGGCGGCGTGGGCGCCGCCGAGGTCGCGGGCCTCGCCTTCGAGGTCGTCGCCGAGGACGAGCGGGGTGACGCCGGCGGCGCGGGCGCAGCCGGCCGCCGCCTCCAGGGCGTCCGCGGCCGTCGCCAGCATCACGAGCTCGTCGGCGGCGAACGCCGGGTCGGAGGGCTTGGGGGTCTCCGCGACCTCGCCGGCCGCCCCGGCACGCAGGTGCTCCAGCACCGCCGCGGTGGCGTCGGTGCGGTAGCGCGCGAGCACCTCGAGGGCCTCGGCGTAGGTCGTGGGGTCGGGGACGGTGGGCCCGGAGGCGATCACCGACGGGTCGTCGCCGGGGACGTCGCTGATGAGATAGGTGACGACGCGCGCCGGGTGTGCGGCGGCCGCCAGGCGGCCGCCTTTGATGGCCGAGAGATGCTTGCGCACGCAGTTCATCTCGGCGATCGTCGCGCCGCTGCGCAGCAGCGCCTTGTTCACGACCTGCTTGTCCTCGAGCGTGACGCCCGGCGCCGGCAGGGCCAGGAGAGCCGAGCCGCCGCCGGAGATGAGGCAGATCAGCAGGTCGTCCGCCGCGAGGCCTTCCGCCAGCTCGAGGATGCGGCCGGCCGCGGCGCGGCCGGCCGCATCCGGCACCGGGTGCGCGGCTTCCACGACCTGGATGCGCGCGCACGGCACGTTGTGGCCGTAGCGGGTGACGACGAGGCCCTCGAGCGCGCCGTGCCACTCGCGCTCGAGGGCCGCGGCCATGCTGGCCGCGGCCTTGCCGGCGCCGACGACAACCGTGCGGCCGGCGGGCGGCGGCGGCAGGCGGCCCGGCAGCAGCCGGGCCGGGTCCGCCGCCGCCACCGCCGCGTCGAACAGCGCGCGCAGGAAGGCCGGCGGATCGTGCGGCGAGCTCACATCGCCACCTTCAGATCAGCTCGTGCAGCCGCTGCACGAGCGGGTCGAAGTCGGGGCCCTCGAAGCAGTACCCGAGCTCCGTGAACCGCGAGCGCAGCCTGCCCACGTCCGCCGATACGGCGGCGCCGTCGTTGACGACCGCCGCCATCAGCGCGGCCACTTCGGTGAAGTCCGCGGGCTCCATGCCGAAGCGCGTCATCTCGCCGACCCCCAGGCGCAGGGCACCGGAGGCGGTGAAGCCCTCTTCGTCCGGCGTCGCCTGGTAGTTGCAGATGATGTTGTTGTCCTCCAGACGGCCCGCGAGCTCCGCGCCGCGACCGTAGCCGACGTTCACGACCACCTGGTGGGTCTCGGTGTAGTCGACGGCCGGGTCGCCGGCGACGTCCAGCCCGGCGTCCTTGAGCGCGACGGCGAAAGCCTTGGCGTTGCGGATCACAGCCTGCTGGTAGCCGTCCTTGAAGTGGTTCATCTCGAAAGCCGCCATGAGCAGGCCCATCAGGGTGCCGAGGTGGTGGTTGCTGACGGAGCCGGGGAAGGCGCGCCGCTCGATGGCCTCCCAGAGGCGCCACTTCTCCTCCGGCTCCTGCCAGCGCCCGCCGATGAGGCCACGCTGGGTGCCGAAGAACGTCTTGTGCGTCGAGCCCGTGACGATGTCGGCGCCTTCGCTGAACGGCTGCTGGAAGTGCGGCCCCACGAGGCCGAGGACGTGCGCCATGTCGTACATCAGCACGGCGTCGATGCCGACGGCGTCGAGGAAGGTGCGGACCTCGTAGATCGGCTCGGGGTGCAGCACCATGCTCTTGCCGAGGATGATGAGCTCCGGGCGCTCCTTCTCGATGAGATCGAGGAGCGCCGGCACGTCGGCTTTGTAGGGGTTCTCGGCGAGCACCGGGATGTCCACCACCGCGGGCATCTCGGTGCGCGGATCGCGGGCCACGTAATCTCGCAGGGCGCCCATGGGCTGGGCGCTGAGGTGGCCGCCCTTGGCGATGTGGTTGTTGAGGACCTTGCCGATGCGCCGCGGCTCAGCTTTGCGGTCGGCGCGATTGAGGTAGTCGACGAGGGCGCTGAACACGGCCGCGTTGGCCATCTGGCCGCTGATCACGCGGGTCTCGACCTCCGGGCATCGCAGGTAGGCGCGCAGCTCGCCCGCGAGCAGGCGCTCGACCTCGTGGATGAAGCCCGTTCCCTGATAGTAGAAGACCTCGAGGTCGTAGAAGGCCTCGGTCTTCTTGTGCTCGGCGTAGCGGAACGAGGGGTCCATGATCGAGAGCAGCCGCGCCATGGGCGAGGCCGTCATCTCCGAGGGGATGAGGTCGATGCACCGGTCCTGTCGCCAGACGTGGTTGCCGATGGCGCCGGCGAGCAGCCGCAAGGCCTTCTCGCCGGCGTCTCCGCCCTCCAGTTCACTGAGCTGGGGCGTGTGGTCCCACACGATGGCGCGGGCACACGGCGGGGCGTCGCTGCGCATGTGGTAGGGAACGACGAGCCCGGGCACACGTTTGCCGCGGACGTCCACCTCCACCTCGTCGTCCTCGAGTACGCGGCTGTCGACGTAGGCCAGGGCGATGGAGCGCAGCTGATGGTCCTCGGTCTGCGTGGAGCAGAGCCCCTCGCCCTCGATGCCCCAGTACGGCACGGCGGTGCCGCTGGTCACCCAGCCGAGGAAGTCGCCGTCGTCGGGTCGACACACAGGCGCGCCCTCGCGGGCGATGCCGCGGCCGGTCACGGCCACGGGCCGTGTGAGCCGCGGCAGGTCGGCGATGAGGGAATAGTCGCGGCTGACGAGGCGCGCGTAGGCCGCCTGCTGACGCGCCAGCGCGGCGCGGCCGACGTACTCGCCCTTGCGCGCGCTGAAGCTGACCGCAAACGTGGCCAGCGGGCAGCTCATGACGGGGATCTCGTGGCCCTCGGGGTCGAGGCCCAGCTCGTGGCCGTACAGCGGCAGGCCGGCTTCGAGGCGCAGCGTGTCGCGGGCGCCGAGACCGACGGGCGCGGCGCCCCCGGCGACGAGCGCGTCCCAGAGGGCCGGGCCCTGCTCGGCGTCGATGAAGAGCTCGAAGCAGATGGGCTCGCCGGTGTAGCCGGTGCGTCCGATGCGCGTCCCCACGGCGAGGGCCGTGCCGCCGTCCGGATCGGGCACGCGCAGGGTCGCGATGCTGAGCCTATTGCGGAACGGCTCGGGAAGGCCGCCGGTCTCGATGAGCCCGGCGAGGACGTCCCGAGTCTGCTTGCCCTGCAGGGCCAGCATGGCGATCTCGCCGGTCTCGTCGGTGAGCTCCACGTCAGGGAACCCGGGGAGGTGGTCGTGGAAGTGCTCCCAGTCCTTGACGCGGTTGGCGGCATTGACGACGAGAAGGTACGCGGCTTCCTCGAAGCGGTAGAGGTAGGCATCATCCACGGCGCCGCCGGTGGGCGTGGGGACGATGGTGTACTGCGCCTGCAGCGGGTCGAGCGCTTCGGCGTTGTTGGTGAGCACGTGCTGGAGGAAGGGCACGGCGCCGGGGCCGCGGAGGACGAAGCGCCCCATGTGACTGACGTCGAAGAGGCCCGCTCCGCCGCGCGTGGCCAAGTGCTCGGCGATGATGCCCGTGGGGTACTGCACCGGCATGTCCCAGCCGCCGAAGTCGACCAGGCGGGCGCCGAGGGCCACGTGGCGCTCGTGGAACGGGGTGCGCTTGAGCGCGCTCGTGGGCTGCGCCTGCTCGCTCATGCCTCTGCCCACGCCTTCAGCTTGCCGAGACCCTCTGCGATGAGGGGCACGGTGATGCCCGAGTAGGCGAAGCGCACGTAGGCGTCCTTCTCGCCGGGCAGCGCGCGGCCGAAGTGGAGACGGGTGCAGAAGCTCACGCCCGTCTCCTCGAGGGCCGCGCGCCGCAGCGCGTCGTAGGAGGCGAGACCTTTGCGCTCCATGAGATCCGTGACGCGGGGGAACAGGTAGAAGGTCGCTTCGGGCGTGAAGCACGAAATGCCGGGGATCTGGTTGAGCAGGCCGACGCAGGCGTCGCGGCGCTCCTTGAGGACGCGCACGATCTCCCGCGGTCCCGACTGGTCGCCGGTGAGCCCTTCGAGGGCGCCGTACTGGATGAAGTGGTTGGCGCACGACTCGTCGTTGACGTTGAGCTTGGCGATGACGTCGACGATGGGGGCCGGCCCCACGGCGGCGCCGAGCCGCCAGCCCGTCATCGCGAACTTCTTGCTGAACGTGTAGAGGATGAGGCTGCGCTCGGCCATGCCGGGCAGCGCGGCCAGCGACTGGCTCCTCCCCGAGTAACGGATGTCCCAGTAGGCCTCGTCGCAGAGCACCGCGAGGTCGTGGCGCAGGGCGAACTCGGCGACCCGTTCGAGCTCCGCCGGGCTGCTCTCGGCGCCGGTGGGGTTCTGCAGGTTATTGAAGATGACGATGCGCGTTCGGGGGCTCACCCGTGCCTCCATGGCCTCGAAGTCGAGCTCGAAGTTCTCGCTGCCCTCGACGTAGCCGTAGGGCAGCGCCACGCCGCCGTGGAACTCGATCTGGCTCTCGTAGATCGGGTACCCCGGGTTGGGGTAGAGGACCTCGTCGCCGGGGTTCATGAGGGCGAGGATGAACTTGCCGATCACCGGCTTGCCGCCGGGCTGGATGGCCACGTTCCGCGGTCCGAGCTCAAGACCATGCGAGGCGCCGACATCTGCGGCCAGCGCCTGGCGCAGCGGCATGATGCCGGCGTTGGGGCAGTAGCCGTTCTTGCCGTCGGCGAGCGCCTTGAAGGAGGCCTCGACGATGTTCTGTGGCGTGGGCAGGTCCATGTCACCGAGGTGGAAGGGATAGACGGTGTGCCCCTCGCCTTGCCACACGGCGGCCTCTGCGGAGACGGCGAAGGCCGTCTCGGTGCCGAGGCGGCCGATGCGCGCGGCGATCGGGAGCGAGAAGACGGTCACTGCTTCTCCTCCTTGGCCGCAGCCTGCGCGGCGAAACGCGGCATGCCGAGCTCGTCGGCGTTGACGATGCTCGGAGCGGCGCGCGGAGGCCTCTCGTCCTCGAGAAACGGAAGGACGTCCTCCCGGCCGGCGACGGCCGGCCACACCGGCCAGCCCTGGAGGATCGCGGCGGCGTTGGCCGCGGCCAGGGTCGCCATACCCTCGCGGGTCCAGGTCGTGGCGGAGCCGAGATGGGGGACGAGCACGACGTTGTCGAGCTCGGCGAGGCCGGGCGCCATGGCGGGCTCGTTCTCGTAGACGTCGAGGCCGGCGCGGAAACGCGGGTGCGCGCGACAGTGAGCGACGAGGGCGGCCTCGTCGAGGAGCGGCCCCCGGCTGGCGTTCACGAGCACGGCCCCCTCCTTCATGGCCGCCAGTTCGGGGGCGCCGATGAGGTGCCGTGTCTCGGGGGTGAGCGCCGCGTGGATGCTGACCACGTCGCAGGCGCCGAGCAGCTCCGGCAAGGTCTCCGCGCGGCGGCAGGTAACCGGCCGCTCGCCGTGCGCCACGAGGAAGGCGGCATAGTCGGTGATGGAGTGCTCGAGCTCCTCGTCTTGCCGCACGTCGTAGTAGACGAGGTCCATCTTGTGGCCCTCGACCATCATGCCCGCGTAGGCGGCGCCGATGCGCCCGGCGCCGACGATGCCGAGCGTGCCGCGGTAGAGCAGGTTGCCGAGCAGCATGCTGGGCAGCCAGCCGTGGTAGGCGCCGGCGCGCATCACGCGGTCGCCCTCAGCGATGCGCCGCACCGCGGCGAAGGTGAGGGCGACGGCCAGCTCCGCGGTCGTCTCGGTGAGCACGCCGGGCGTGGTGCCCACCGGCAGGCCGAGGCGCGTGGCCGCCGCCACGTCGACGTTGTCGTAGCCCACGGCGTACTGGCTGTAGATGAGCGCGCCGGCGGCGGCAAGGGCGCCGAGGGTGTCCGCCGACCAGGCCTCGGTGAGCTGCCCGAGGGCGGCGTCCACGTGGTCCGCGAAGGCCGCTACGATCTCGGGCGCGGTGAGGATGTCGTCGCCCTGCGCGATTTCCACGCGGCAATCCGCGGCGGCGAGAAACCACAGCCAGCGCTCGCCGGGCAGTTCCTTGGTGACCACCACCCGGCGTGAGCCGCCGGGGTTCACGATCTTCCAGTCCCTCTTGGTCACGCCGGCCCCCTTAACTGTCGAAGGACAGAGCGATGTCGCCATCACCCTGTCCTCCGGCGGGCGCGGGGGCGCTCGCGTGCTTCAGGGGCCCGTCCGGCCGCGCTCCGGGTGCCTGAGAGTTTCGGCGGCACATCTGGTGCCCACCTTGCCCCTTCGGCGTCCGACGACGCCGAAGCGTCGCGGACTCTCACGCGGCCATCTGCCGGGCGTCCTTGGTTGCCTGCAGGGTAGCACCGCCTTGCTCGGGCCGCAACGTTGAACTATCGGCGCGGGATCGCTTTGGCGGGCGGCTCGGAGGCTCGCGCTGAGCCGGGCCGGAGGACGTTGCGCCTTCCACCGAACGGTGTATTCTGGACGGAGGAGAAGGCCTGCGGGAGTCCGCGAGCGGAGGTGCTTCAGAGTGGAAGACACCGTGAGAGAAGACAACCTCAGGTTCATCAACGACGTGATGAACTCGTGGGCTGTCCAGCTCGTCATCGCCGCACTGCTGGTGGGTCTGGTGATCGTGGCGTTCACGCGCGCCTCACGCATCTTCGACGACGATCGCACGCGCACGGCCTTCCGCATCATCGTCGTGGTCCTGGGCGTCCTCGTCGTGGTCCAGGCCATGGTCACGGCGGCACTGGGCCGGGTGCCGCTCGTGCCGCTCGTGGTGATCGAATTCGTCTGGCTGGCCGCGATGTGGTTCTACTACATCGTGCGCTTCATGACAGGGCAGCGCAGCGGATCTGGTGACCCGGACGCGCGACGCCGAGGGGCCGCTCTGGACGGGGCGATCTCGCGCGTCGAGCAGGATCGCCTCGATGGCGGGGCCAGCAGCGCGGCGGACGGGTCGGCCGCGCCGCGGTAGCCCGCCCGCGTTCGCTTCGGTAGACTCCAGTCCCGTGAGCGCAGCCGCCGACATACCCCCGCAGCACGAGACCCCGAGGCCGGAGCGCCGCCCACGCGTCTTCAGCGGCAGCCAGCCGACAGGAGCCTTGCACCTCGGCAACTACCTCGGCGCCATCCGCAACTATGTCGCCATGCAGGAGACGCACGACTGCATCTACTGCGTCGTGGACCTGCACGCGATCACCGCGCGGCAGCAGCGTGCTGAGCTGCGCCGCAACACCATCGATACGGCGAACATGTTCCTGGCCTGCGGGGTCGACCCCGAGCGCTCCATCGTCCTCGTGCAGAGCCACGTGCCCGCCCACACCGAGCTCATGTGGATCCTCAACACCATCACCTACATGGGCGAGCTGCGGCGCATGACCCAGTACAAGGACAAGACGGCCGGCGCCGAGGGCGAGAGCATCGCCGTCGGGCTGTTCGACTATCCCGTGCTCATGGCCGCCGACATCCTGCTCTACCGCGCCGACGCCGTGCCGATCGGCGAGGATCAGAAGCAGCACGTGGAACTCACCCGCGACGTGGCCGAGCGGTTCAACAACGCCTTCGGCAAGACGTTCGTGGTGCCCGAGCCCATCATTCGCACCGAAGGCGCGCGCGTGATGAGCCTGGACGACCCGGCGAAGAAGATGAGCAAGAGCGCCGGGTCCGAGAACAGCTACATCGCCCTCATGGACCCGCCGGACGCCATCCGCAGGAAGATCCGGCGGGCGGTCACCGACTCGGGCAGCGAGGTGCGCGGCGGCCCCGACAAACCCGCGCTCACCAATCTGCTCGACATTTACAGCGCGCTCGCCGGCGAGCCGGTGGACGAGATCGTGCGGCGCTACGAGGGCAAGGGCTACGCCGACCTCAAGGCCGACCTCGGCGAAGTCGTCGTGGAGGCCCTCGCGCCCATCCAGGCGCGCATCCGCGAGCTTGAGGCCGACAAGAGCTACACGCTCGGGGTGCTCAAGACCGGCGCCGAGCGCGCCGAAGCCATCGCCGCGCGCACGCTCGCCAAAGTCCGCGAGCGCGTCGGGCTAGTCCCGCGGCCGTAGCCTCTCCGTCCGCCCGACCGAGGAGCACCGTGGCTGCGACCCCAGATCGCTATCGAAGCATCCGCAACGTCCTCTGGGTCGTGCTGTTCCTCAACCTGGCGGTGGCCTCTGCGAAGCTCGTGTACGGGCTCATGAGTCATTCCGCGGCCATGGAGGCCGACGGCTTCCACTCCATGTTCGACGGCGCGTCCAACGTCATAGGCCTCGTGGGCATGTGGTTCGCGTCGCGCCCGGCCGACGACGAGCATCCGTACGGTCACGCCAAGTTCGAGACGTTCGCGGCCGCGCTGATCGGCGTGCTCCTGGTCTTCGCCGGCTACACCGTCGGCAAGGGCGCCATCGACAGTCTGTTCGGCCGCGGCCTCCCCACGGAGGTCACGACCGCCTCCTTCGCCATCATGCTCGGGACCCTGGCGGTCAACATCTTCGTCACCACCTGGGAGCGGCGGGCGGGGCGGCGTCTCGGCAGCGAGGTGCTTGTCGCCGACGCCAGCCACACGCTCAGCGACGTCGCCGTGAGCCTCGGCGTGATCGCCAGCCTCGTGATCGTGAAGCTCGGCTTCGAGCAGGCCGACGGCATCGTCGCGCTTCTGGTGGCGGTCATCATCCTGCGCACTGCCTGGGGCATCATGCGCGGCGTGCTCCACACGCTCGGCGACGCCGCGCGCCTGCCGGCAGACGAGGTCGCCGCCGTGGCCCGCTCCGTGCCGGGCGTCGACGGTTGCCACGCCGTCCGCACCCGTGGGTCGGAGGCGCACGTGTACGTGGACCTTCACGTGCAGGTCGCGCCTGGCACCACCGTCGAAGAAGGCCACGCCGTCGCCCATCAGGTAGAGGAGGCGCTGCGTCTTCAGTACGGGCAGATCACGGACGTGGTCGTGCACGTGGAGCCGGCCGGGCGAGTGGCCGCTCCGCGACGCGGCGAGGTAGACTTGCGCGAGCAGCGTTCCTCCCGGGAGGCACCATGATCTCCATCGAGACGATGAAGCACCGCACCCGACAGATGCTCGGCGAAGAGTTCCCGCTCGTGTTCTGGCGCGGCAAGGGTCGCATCGTGGGGTCGGACGAGGGCGGCCTGTCCCTGCTCGTCCGCGGCATGAGGGCCGCCTACACCTGGGACCGGCTCACCGTCACCTGGACACGCTTGCTGGCCAACCACACGCTGACAGTGGACGAGCTCGGCGGCGGTCACGACGCCGTCGGCATCGTGAGCATCTTCGCCCAGCTGCAGGCCGACGGCCTCGACGTGGTTGACGCCGATGGGCTCCTGGTCCTCAGGGAGCGCGCCGACACCCCCGTGCACCAGTACGCCGACATGAACCGGCCCACGTCGTGGGCCCCGTGGCGGCGCAAGATCCACGGCGACTGACACGGCCTGGCGCCGCCGAGCCGCCGCGACCGCCGTGATCTTCGTTTCGAAGGAACAGCACGTTTTCAGCCTCTCGGGTGAGGCGGTTCCCGTGGCCCACGTGCGCGCCGGCCAGACCGTCCGGCTGGAGACCTCCGACTGCTTCGCCGGGCAGATCAGCGCTCCCGGCGAGGCGCCGGACGCAGTCGACTGGGCGCGCATCAACCCCGCCACCGGGCCGGTCTTCGTGGAGGGCGCCCAGCCCGGCGACGTGCTCTCGGTGCTCGTCGAACGCATCGAGGTGGCGCCCCGGGGCGTGATGGCTGTGAGCCCGGAGTTCGGCGTCCTGCGCGAGCGGATGTCCGCGACGGCCTTCGAGATCGTGCTCATCGATGGCGGGCTCGCGCGGCTCCCCGGCGGCTTCGAGGTGCCCGTCCGACCGATGATCGGCGTCATCGGCGTTGCCCCTTCGGGCGCGCCGGTGCCCTGCGGCTCGCCGGGCGCGCACGGTGGCAACATGGACACGCGGCTCATCGTCGAGGGCGCGCTGGTGTATCTGCCGGTCGCCGCGCCCGGCGCTCTGCTGGCCGCCGGCGACCTGCACGCCGCCATGGGCGACGGCGAGATCTGCGGCACCGGCGTCGAGGTCGCGGGGAGCGTCACCCTGCGGGTCGACGTCCGCCGCGACCTGGAGCTCGTGAGCCCGGTGGTCGAGACGGCCGAGGTAGTGGCCACCATCGCCTCGGCCGAGACGCTCGACGAGGCCGCCGACCTGGCGACGCGCGACATGGCCGACCTGGTGATGCGGCGGTTCGGCCTGTCCGCCGCCGCCGCGACCATGCTCATGAGCGCGGGCGGGCAGCTGCAGGTCTCGCAGGTCGTCGACCCGCTCAAGACGGCGCGCTTCGCGCTGCCCAAGAGCATCATCGCGCGGCTGGGCCGCGACCTGGTGTGACGAATGCTCCGGCGGGGCGGGCGAGGAGGATCGCGATGAACGAAGGCTACGGCGCCCAGAGCATGACCGCCTCCCTGCGCCGCGTGCTGATGCGGCGCCCAGGTCCCGAGATGGCCGCCGCCGACCCCGCGACCTGGCACTACACCTCGGCGATCGACCTGGAGGAGGCGCGCCGGGCGCACGACGCCTTCGCCGACGCGCTGCGCGCCTGGGACGTCGAGGTCCTCTACCACGACGAGCCCCTGCCCGAGCATGCCGACAGCGTCTTTGTCTTCGACCCCGCCCTCGTCACCGACCGCGGCACGCTGCTGCTCAGCATGGGCAAGGAGCTGCGCCGCGGCGAGGAGGAGCCTCTCGCCCGCACGCTGCAGGCCTGCGGCGTGCCGATCTACGGGCGCCTCGAGGGCGCCGCCCGCTGCGAGGGCGGCGACACCATGTGGCTCGACCACGACACGCTCGCCGTGGGGCGCGGCTTTCGCACGAACGCCGAAGGCGTGCGTCAGCTCCGCGCCCTGCTCGCGCCGCTCGGCGTCACCGTGCTCGACTACGACCTGCCGTACTTCACCGGGCCCGAGGCCTGCCTGCACCTGCTCAGCCTGATCAGCCCGGTGGACGTCGATCTGGCGGTCGCTTACCCGCCGCTCATGCCGACCGCCTTCTGGGACGAGCTCAAGCGCCGCGGCGTACGTCTCCTCGAGGTCCCCGAAGAGGAGTTCGCCCACACGCAGGCGACCAACGTGCTCTGCGTGGCCCCGCGGCGCCTCATCATGCTGGCCGGGAGCCCGGTCACCCAGGGCCTCCTCGAGGAGGCGGGCTGCGAGGTCGTCGCCTTCCCCGGCGAGCCGCTGTCCTTCAAGGCCGAGGGCGGGCCGACGTGTCTGACGCGGCCGGTGTGGCGCGCAGCGGAATGAGTGGCCCCGCGGATGAGGGCGCGCTGAGCGCCGCCGAACGGCGCGCCCTCGCTGCCCTGGACCTCGACGGCCTGGTCGCGTTTCTGCGTGAACTTATCGCCATCCCCAGCCTCGACGCCGAGGAGAGCCCGGCGCAGCGCCGCGTGGCCGCATGGATGGAGGGCGCCGGTCTGCCGACCGACGTTTGGCCGCTCGACTTCGTCGAGCTGAGCCGTCACCCCGACTGGTGCCACGAGGTCGATCGGGACGAGGCTCTCGGGGTCCTGGGGTGGTATGGGGAGAAAGCGGCCGGCCGGGCTGCCGCAGGCAGCGACGCCGGCCGATCGGGCTCCGGCCGCGACCTCATGCTCAACGGCCACATCGACGTGGTGCCGGTCGGCGACGAAGCCGCCTGGACGACGCCGCCTTGGGACCCGGCGGTCAGGGACGGCCGGGTCTACGGCCGCGGCGCCGCCGATATGAAGGGCGGCCTCGTGTGCGCGCTGTTCGCGGCGAACGCCATCCGTGACGCCGGCGTGCGTCTGCGTGGCCGGCTCTCGGTAGCCAGCGTCGTGGGAGAGGAAGACGGGGGCAGCGGCACGCTGGCGACTATCCTCCGCGGCCACACGGCCGACGGCGCCATCGTCGTCGAGCCCACGCAGCTGGCGGTGATACCGGCCCAAGCCGGTTCGCTGATGTTCCGCCTCGTCGTCCCGGGCCTTTCCGCGCACGGGTGCGTGAGAGAAGAGGGCGTCAACGCGGTCGAGAAATTCCTGCCGCTCTTCACCGCGCTGCGGCAGCTCGAAGCCGAGCGTTGCGGCGTCGTCGTCGGCGCGGCGGACGTGGCCGGCGATCCGCATTCGCCCCTCTTCGCGCGCTACCGGCTACCGTGGCCGATCGAGGTCGGCACGTTGCGGGCCGGCGACTGGGCCTCGAGCGTGCCCGACAAGCTGGTCGCCGAAGGTCGCTTGGGCGTGGCGATCGGCGAGGAGCCGGCCGCGGCCCGGCGGGCGTTCGAAGAAGCGATCGCCCGCGCCGCCGCGGCCGACCCGTGGCTGGCCGAACACCCGCCGGCCGTGGAGTGGTGGGGCGGACGCTTCGACCCGGCGGTCACCGACCCCTCCGACCCGATCGTCACCACGGTGGTCGATGCGGCGACGGCGGTCACCGGCGAGGCGCCCTCGATCGAGGGCGTCACCTACGGCGCCGACATGCGCCTGCTGGTGAATGTCGGCGGCATCCCCACCGTGCTCTTCGGCCCCGGCGACGTACGTGTCGCGCACATGCCTGACGAGCACGTGCCGATCGACCAGCTGCGCACCGCCGCCGAGACACTCGTCCTCGCTGCCCTACGATTCTGCGGCGTCGAAGAGTAGGCTGGGCAGGCTGCGTCCGCCAGCCCTCCGGAGAGACCCGATGCGCGTCCCCGACGGCTACATCCTGCGCCACCCCGCGCCCGGTGATGCGCCCGCGGTCCAGGCCGTCCTCGATGCCGCCGAGAGCGCCGACACCGGCGAGCCGCGCCGCCACGAGAATGACATCGCCACCGAGTGGCGGAGTCCGCAGTGCCACGTCGACTCGGACTGGTGGGTAGCGGTCGCGGACGAGAACACCATGGCGGCCGTCGCGTGGGTGTGGCCGCTGACCGCCGGCGAAGTGACCGCCGACCACTACGTGCATCCGGACCATCGGGGGCGCGGCCTCGGTGAGGCGCTGCTCGACACCATCGAGGCACGGGCGGCCGAGCTCCCTTCACACACGTCCGAAGGCGCCGTGCGCCACTTGGTCGTCTGGTGCGAGGATTCCGGCGCGGAGCGGCGCGCCTCGCTGCAGCGGCGGGGATTCGCGGCGGTCCGCCAGTACTTCGAGATGGCGATCGACCTGCGCGGCGAGCTCACTGCGCCGAGCTGGCCGCCGGGCATCGGCGCGCGCGGTTTCCGCCGGGGCGTCGACGATCGCACGGTCTACGAGGCCGACCTGGAAGCCTTCTCCGAACATCACCTCTACGAGCCGCGAAACTACGACGAGTGGCAGCTGTTCCACGCCGACGCACCCGGCGGCGACATCACGCTGTGGTGGCTGGCCTGGGACGGCGACGAGCTCGCCGGCTTCGTGATCCCCATCGAGGGAGACCGGGGGGCGTTCATCGACGACCTCGCGGTGCGCAAGCCGTGGCGCGGGCGGGGCCTCGGGCGCGCCCTGCTGTTGGCCGCGTTCGCGGTGCTTCGTGATCGCGGCCAGACGGCGGCGCGCCTTGTCGTCGACGCCCAGAACGTGACCAACGCGGTCCGCGTCTACGAAGCCGCGGGCATGCACGTCTCCCGGCGCTTCGACGTCATGCAGAAGCCGCTGGCCTGATCGGCCGGCGGCGGGCCTTCGCCTCCGCCGGCCCGCCGACCGCGGCCGGCACCTCCGCTCGCGCTGCCGGCCACCCGCCCCGGCCCTCGCGCTCGCAACAGCGGAAACGCCTCAGGGTGCTCTTTCGACCCGGGCCTCGCCTGGCCCGACCTCAGTTCGCCGTCACGACGTCCTTACGGGTGACCGGCAGGTTGCGCACGCCGAGCTCGGCGATGAACGCGTCGCGCACGGTGCGCGGGAGTTCCTCGGGGCAGATCATGCCCTTGTCGGCGATCTTGTCCTCGAGGATGAACTCGGCGTAGATGCTGGACGGCGTGCTGGTGCCGTAGCTCACGCTTGTGCCGCCGGGGATCAGGCTGTTCACGTACTTGATGTCGGGGGGGAAGATGTTGTAGCCGACGCTGGCCGGCTTGCCGTCCTTCTCGCCGATGCAGTCGACGGTGACCACGCCGTAGTCGGTGATCTCGCCGGCCAGGGCGAGCCGCGCGAGCTCTTCGGCCGGCGGGTTCGGCGGCAGGGTGGCGACGAAGACGTCGATGGGCCGCACCTTGCTGCCGTCCTTGAGCGTGACGGGCTCCTTGCTGGCCATGCCCGAGCCGACGAAGGCGAGGTCGGCGTCGATGCCTTCCTCGGGGCCGCCCATCTTGAAGTCCACGTAGCGCAGGCCCTTGTCGCCGTACTTCTTGGGCAGGAGGCGGGGCAGGGTGCTGACCTCTTCGTGGTCGTGGCAGATCACGGCGCCGAGGCCGAAGGGCTCGGGGAACTCGTAGTGTTCGCGGCGCCCGAAGATCTCGACGCGCTTGAACTCGCCGTCTTCGAAGAGCAGCGGCGGCTGCGCGCAGTCGGTGTAGAAGGTCTCCTGCGACCAGACCTGCAGGGGCACCGGCGAATCGAAGAGGGCGTAATCCTTGATGCGGATCTCGAAGCACTTGTCGAGGTCCTCGTAGCCGTTAGCGGCGAAGGTGTTGGTGACGCCGGGGTCCATGCCGGTGCTGAGCAGCGCGAGGATGCCCTGCTTGGCGAACTCGGGGGCCAGGGTCATCTGGTCGAGGTAGGCCTCGTCGATGGTCTGCGTCTGCGTCTGGCCCTGGGCCATGTCCTGGTAGGCGGCGCCGCACTTGAGGCAGGCCTGCATGAGCGACGTGTTGAACTGCGGGATCACGGCGTTGACGATGAGCTTGGCGCCCTCGCCGGCCTTGGCCACGGCGTCGCTGTCTGAGGCGTTGATGAACATGGCCTTGGCTTTGCCGTTGCCGACCTGACCGGCGACGAACTGCGCCCGCCTCTCGTCGTAGTCGGCGACGACGATCTTGGTGACGGCCGGGTTGCGGCCGAGGTTCCAGGTGATGACCTGGCCCTGCATGCCGGCGCCGACGATAAGGACCTTCATCCTCTTCCCCCCTCGTGGCCTGCGTCAGAGCGCTGGGCGCTTGTGACGGCATGGCCGGATCGGTGACGGGCCGCGCGGCCCCTGCGGGGCGGCCGCGGCCCGCGTTGCTTGCGTCGATTCTCTCAGAAGCAACGGCGAGGCACAAGCTTCATAGCGACGATTCTCGTGGCATTGCCGCCATCTGGAGCGGTGAATCGTCGCGCGAGCAGCCCAATCAGCTGGCGTTCGCACCGCACTCGGCGCAGAACTTCGCCTCCGGCTGCAGCTTGGCGCCGCATTGGGTGCAGTGCTGGCCCGCCTTGAGATCCTTGCCGCACTGCGGGCAGAACTTAGCGTTGGTCTCCTGGGGCGCCCCGCAGGCGGGGCACGAGGCGACGATGCCCTCGCGCCAGTCCTGCTCGGTGAGGTGCTTGTCTTCCTCGCTCATCTTCGCGTGTGCCCACACCTCTTCGACCGACTTGTCGGCCTGCGCCGCCGCCATCTCCACGCCGAGGTCGGGAGCGCACTGCTTGCAGAGACCCTTCTTCTCGTTCCAGCACTGCTCGCGGCGCATCCAGGCGCTGCAACGCGGGCACTGCACGAACTTCGGGCCAATGTCGCCAGCCTTCTGGGGAAGCCTCCGATCCGGGGCCGCGCGGCCCGCTCCGAGTGCCTGCACCGCGCTCGATTATACGGCCGGCGTGGTAGAACTAGGAGGCCGGCCTTGAGGCGCCGGAGAATCGCGAGACGGAGGCTGCGCCGTGCACGAGCTGGGGATCACGCAAGGGATCATCGATCGCGCGCGCGAAGCCGCGCAGGCCAATGGAGCGCGGCGAGTCACCGACCTCTATCTCACCATGACGCCGGCCGCCGACTTCAGCCAGGACTCCATCGAGATGTACTTCGAGATGCTGGCCGGCGAGGACGAGCTCTTCCGGGGCGCCACCTTGCACTTCGATCACCAGCCGGTGGCGGCGACCTGCCTGAGCTGCAGCGACGAGTTCAGCACGGACGCGCCGCAGCCGCTGTGCCCGCAGTGCGGGTCGCTGCTGGTGCGGCTCGACCCCGAAGCGCCGATGGTCCAGCTCACAGACGTCGGCATCGACGACGACACGGAGGGCTGAGGGCGGCCGCAGCGGGAGGCTCATGCGCCCGTCAGGCTTCTCCGCCCGCGCCGCCGGCCGGCTCCAAGAAATACGAGCACATGGACGGCGCGCCGGCCGCCGCCAGCCGCGTTACCGGCCTGGCGGCCATGGTCGCGGCGAGGAACGCCACCCGCTGCGCGACTGCTGTCACGCCGGCCGCCGCCGAGGCCTTGGGGCCGTTCTCGGCGGCGTAGAAGCGGTGTTTCTGCAGGCGAGGCGCCAGAGAACCGACGAGCTGCGCCGGGTTGTGCCGCCGTGAGTACGTTTCTCGGCCGGCCACATCTAACCCCGCCTTCGTGGCCATCTCCGTGAACGTGACCTCCTCGAAGTGCGTCAGATGGCGCGGCAGGTCGAGGGCCATCCAGCGCGGCCCGAGCAGCCGGGCCTCCGGCGAATCCAGCAGCGGCAGGAAGAGCACGGCCACAAGGCCGCCGGGGGCCAGCAACGCGCGCGCCCGGCACAGCGCCGCGACCGGGTCGTGCAGATGCTCGAACACGCCCGAGAACACGATGGCGTCGAACGAGCTCTCTGGCAGGCGCACGTCTTCGAACCGACCGGTGAGCACATCGAGTCCGTGCTCGGCACGCGCTCGAGCGGCGCCGAGGGCTTGCGGCTCGACGCCCTGCACGGTCCAGCCGTCGGCGCGCAGGGCGGCGAGGAGATCCCCGGCGCCGCACCCGACGTCGAGCAGGCGCCCGCGGAGAGGACGGCGGCCCGCCAGCCAGCGCGCGACCTCGCCGTGCTGGCGCCGCCGGTACACGGCATCGAGCGCTTCGATGAAGCCGCCCCGGCTGCTGCCGGAATAGCTTTCCGGGTAGCAGCGGCCGGCCGCCTCCGGCGTCGGCCGCGGCCGCAGGTACGCGAGGCCGCAACCGAGGCAGCGCACGACCGTGTAGCGGCGGGGGTCACGCGGCGCCAGCCGGTCACCTGCCCGCACGACGACGCGCGCTCGCGTGCCCCCGCACAGCGGGCACGGTGCGCTTTCGAAGCCGTCCGGCAGGGGAGGGGTATCGGGGGCAGACACGGGCCGATGCTATCACCGACCGCGAAGCACGCCGCCGAGTCGTGGCGACTCGTGGAGGATGGCACCCGCGCGGCGCGGCGTGGAAGGAAGGTGGAGCATAGCGGAATCGAACCGCTGACCTCCTGGGTGCGATCCAGGCGCTCTCCCAGCTGAGCTAATGCCCCACGAATGGGCCCCCTTGCGGGGACAACATGTTATACGGCATTCCCCACCGGCGGGCAAGCCAAGCGCCCGCCGGGCGCGCCGGACCCACCATCGCTTCCGGCCCGTCACGGCCATGACGTAGACTGTTCCCGACCTGGGTCCGACCCGGCCCCGACCCTCCGGAGGACGCTTCGTGAAGATCACCGCCGTGCACGTGGAGACGCTCGAGCTCGAGATGGAGGAGCCCTTCGTCATCGCCTCGTCGGCGCTGGCCGCGAGCCCCTGCGACCTCGTGCGCGTGGAGACCGACGAGGGCCTCGTGGGCCTCGGCGAGGCTTGCCCGGCCTACGAGTTCACCGGCGACACCCTGTGGACGGTGCAAGACGTGATCGGCGAGTACCTCGGCCCGGCGGTGATCGGCAAGGACCCGTTCCAGATCGAGGCCATCGTGCACTGCTGGGAGCGCGAGCTGTGGACGGTGGGCAACCAGGCGGCGTGCGCCGCCCTCGAGATGGCGCTCTGGGACCTGCAGGGCAAGGCGCTCGGGCGGCCGCTCTGCGATCTCATCGGCGGCCGCACGAGGGACGGCCTGGTGGAGGTCATCGCCTGGGGCTGGGACGAGCCCGAGTCTCTGGCCGAGAAGACGCGGCGCATGCGCGCCGAGGGCATCACCGTGTTCAAGATCAAGGTCGGCGACCTGCCGGAGCGCGACGAAGAGCGCGTCGCCGCCGTCCGCGCAGCGGCCGGCCCGGACGCGCGCCTCACCGTCGACGCCAACCAGGGCTGGCTGGACGCCAAGACGGCCGTGCGCGCCATCAGGCTGCTCGAGCCGTATGGCATCGAGTTCGCCGAGCAGCCGGTGCGCATGGACGATCTCGAGGCGGCGCGCTTCGTGCGCAGCCACGTGGACGTGCCGATCGCCCTCGACGAGTCGGTGCGCGGTCCCAGCGAGGCGCTGGCCGCCGCCAGGGCCGGCGCCTGCGACATCTTCGTGGTCAAGCTCATGAAGACCGGCGGCATCCTGAGCGCGCTCAAGGTCAACGCCATCGCCGAGGCCGCCGGCATCAGCGTCATGATGGGCAACATGGGCGAGAGCTCGCTGGGCCTCGCGGCGCATTTCCACCTCAGCGTGGCGCTGGCCAATGCGACCCATTGCGACGCCGACCTGCCGTGGAGGCCCGGTGGGTACGCGCGCGACATCGGGAGCGGGCTGCGCACCGAACTCCGCGACGGCGTGTCCACCGTGCTCGTGCCCCAAGCGCCGGGACTGGGCATCACGCTGGACGAGGACGCCGTCGCCGCCCAACGCGTCGTGCGCCGCTGGTGACGAGGACCTCCGTGGACCGCGAAGAGCTCCGGCGTCTCTGGCGGGAGGCAGGCGCGGCCCGTGCTGCTCTGCCGGCGCCCGCCGCGCCGTCGGCGCTCACGTTCATGGCGGCGCCCGCCGCCTCGGCCGACTCTCTTCTGGGCGCCGACCTCGCCGCCGTGGGTCTGCCGCTCGGCGGCTGGAGCGACGCCCCCGCGGCGGTGCGCGCTGCCTCTCAGCGCTACGCCGGCTGGCTGGCGGCCGCCGGGCGCGAGACGGGCGTCCGCGTCGTGGACTACGGCGACGTCGCGGTGGATGCGGCCGACCTGGGCGCCACCTACGTGCGCGCTCACGAGCATCTCGCCGGCGTGCTCGCGGCCGGCGCGACGCCGCTGCTGCTCGGCGGCGACGCGTCGATCACGGTGCCCATCCTGCAGGTGCTCGCCGGCAAGCTCCAGGGGCGTCTCGGGGTCATCGCCTTCTCGCCGCGCCTCGACCTCGAGATGGAGCCCGGGCGCGTCGCCGCCTCGCGCTGGGCGCAGGCTCTCGAGCTCGGCGTCGTCGAGCCGCGCAACTTCGTCGTCATCGGCGAGCGCGGCGGCCCCGAGGAGGCTCGTGCGCGCCGCGTCTGCGATGCCCTCGAGGCGCGGCGCGCCTCGGTCGCGGACGTCGTCGAAGCCGGCATCGTCACCGTCGCTCGCGAAGCCCTCGAGGCGGCGAGCGCCGGCACCGAAGCCATCTACATCTCGGTCGACCTCAGCGTGGTCGAGGGCGTCGAAGACCCCGTGGGACTGAGCGCGAGCGACCTCAGCGTGGCGCTGGGCATCGTGACCGCGTCCCGGTTGGCCGGCGCCGATCTCTGCGGCGTCGTTCCTGGGGACGGGGGCGGCGTCCCGTCCGCAGCGCTCGCCGCGCGCCTGGCTGCAGACGTGGTCACCGCGGTGGTGCGCCAGCGCGCCTGAGGCGGCCTCTCGAGTTTGGCGCGCCTCGGCGCCTTGCCGCACGGGGCCGCCGAGGCCTTCCTCTTGGCGCCGCTTGTCTACCCGCCGAGGACACGCTCGAAGGCCGCCGCCAGCTTGCGGTCGTAGAGCAGCGCCGGGCAGCCGAGAAGCTCGCTGAGCGCCTCGGCCTCGGAGACCCGCGCCCGGTACTGGCGCTCGACCACCATCGCCTGGTGGGCGGTGGCGAGAGCGACGATCTGCTGTGCGCTGCTGAGCGGGCCGGAGGGAACGGCTGCGCCGGCCGCTCCGGCCACCTCACTCAGTCCGTCGTCGTCCAGGCCCAGATCGCGGGCCACGGCGAGGCTCAGGTGTGCGATAGCCGCCCGCCGCCGGCGCACGTAGGCCTCGCGGGCGGTCGCCAGTTCGGACATCGCCGATACGTGGTCGGCGTTCGCCGAGACGACCTGTTCCGGCGTGGCTGCGCCGTGTTCGGCTCTGAACGTCAGGACCTTGTCGCGGCCGCGGCGCTTGGCCAGATACATGGCCCAGCCGGCCTTGTCGATCAGCTCCTCCCTGGAGGTCGCGTCGTCGGGACAGACGGCCACGCCGATGCTCACCGACAGCGAGTCGCCGCCGGTGGCGAACGGGGTGGCCACGATGCCGGCGCGGATGCGCTCGGCGGTAGGCCGTGGATCGTCGGGGTAAAGGGGCAACGGCGCGGCCGGTGACCACGGCCGGCCGCGCCGGCGGCACGCCCGAGACGCGCCGGCTCGTCCGCGAGGAGGCGCGGCGTGGCTTCGCGCTCCCTGCACGGCGGCGACGAAGGCGTCGTCGCCGTGCAGGCTGCTCAGAGCGCAGAACGGCGCCCGCACGGCCTCGCACACGTCCGCGGCGGTGGCCGCGAGCGAGCCGCGCACGTCTTCGCACATGGGTCCTGCGCGCCCTCTCACGGATCGCGGCCATGCGGCTGTCGGCCGTCCTCCACACCTCGCTCATCGGCAGTCCAGGCGGGGTTGAACGGCCCTCGCCTGGAAGAGGTCGCCAGTCGGCAAAGCCAACTATGTAACTAGGATGTGTCGCACTCGTGCTCGGCGCCGGGTTCGTCCGCACGTGTGCTGCGCGGAGTGACGAGCTCGCGGGCGATGTCGGCGAACGCCGCGCCGACCGGCGTCGACGGATCGAGGGCGGCCGGCGCGCCCGCGTCGCCGCCCTGTCTGGTGGCCTCATCGAGCGGGATGCGACCGAGGAGGCGCGAGTCCATCAGACGGGCGATCTCGTAGGCTCCGCCTCGCCCGAAGATGTAGTGGCGGCTGCCGCAGTCCGGGCACACGTAGTAGGCCATGTTCTCGACGACCCCGAGCACACGCTGCTTGGTCATGCGCGCCATCTTGGCCGCCTTGATCGCCGTCTTGGCGGCCGCCTCTTGAGGAGTGGTGACGATGATCATGTCCGCGCCCGGGATCATCTGCGCGATCGTGAGCGCGACGTCGCCGGTTCCCGGCGGGAGATCGATGAGCAGGAAGTCGGGGCTGCCCCAGAGCACGTCCCCGAAAAACTGCTCGATGGCGCGGGCCAGCATCGGCCCGCGCCAGATCACGGGCTCGTTGTCCGGCAGGAAGAAGCCCATGGAGACGACCTTGACGCCATGGGCCTCGGGCGGGATGAGCTTGCCCTCGTGCATCTCCGGAGGCACGGCCGCCAGCCCCATCATCAGCGGGATGGTGGGGCCGTAGACATCGGCGTCGATCAGCGCCACGGCGTGCCCCCGACCGGCCAGGGCGACCGCGAGATTCGTCGCCACGGTGGACTTGCCCACGCCGCCCTTGCCGCTGGCGATGGCGATCGTGCGCGTCTTCGAGCCCGGGCCGAAGAGGCTCTGCGTCAGCTCGTGACGGTCGCTGAGGCGCGCCGCCATCGCATCGCGCTCGTCGCACGACATGGCGTCGAGCTTCACCTCGACGACACGGCCGTCGGCGATCGCCGAAAGAGCCCGTTCGGCCTCAGCGCGGATCTGGTTGCGCAACGGGCACCCGGCGGTCGTCAGAACGATCGTGACGCCGACACGCTCGGCGTCGGTCACGATGTCGCGCACCATGCCGAGCTCCACGATGCTTCGCCGGAGCTCCGGATCCTTGACGGCGGTCAGAGCCCGCCGGACGTCTTCCTGAGTCACGTGTGAGCCTCCGCATGTCGGCCGTGTGGATGGTCTGTCTTTACGTACCCGGCGCGCGAGCGCGCCAGTCGGGCGACGAGGGCTCGCAGCGGGAGGCCCGGCGAGGCTTCATACGCAAGCAGCGCGCCTTCACATCATCTCAAGAAAGGGGGTCAGGCTGGACCCCGCACGAGCGGCGGCCGCGACCAGATCGCGCCCGCCCGAGGGCAAGAGGCGAGAGGAGACGTCATGGAGAGTCTGCTCGGGATCGACTCAGTCGCGCTGAGACCGGTGCTCGTCGCGCTGGCGTTTGGGGCGGCGACCCTGGTCTTGATCATCAGAGGGGCCACGAGGCGTCGTCGGCCGGCGCGCGTGGCGCCGCGGAGCCAGCCGCCCAAACGCGCCGCGGCGATCGCGACGCTGGAGGTCGTCTATCGCCGCGGCGACATCACCCACGAGGACTGCGTGGAACTCTCACGGAGGGTTCGCGGGGGCTGACCGCGGCCGTTCATAAGTACGGCAGAGGCAGTTCAAAGGTTCTTCACAAGTTCAGTGTACGCTGGTAGGCGAAAGCGGCCTCGTCGCCCGCCAGCGGGCGGCCTCGGCACCGAAGACCGCGCGCCGGAGGCGCGCTTGACGCAAGGAGTACGCCCGTGAAGAGGAACTGGAAGATGATCGTGGTCCTGACCGTGGTGGCCGTGGTCGGCCTGTCTGCGGTGGCCGTCGCGTCCAGCGCCGCGAAGGTCAAGAACCCGTTCCGTGGCCGGGCAGCGTGCGGCAAGCTCATGAGCAACCCGGAGGCCGTGAAGGCGATGCAGGCGTTGAGGGACGAGTATCGCCAGGAGATGCAGGCGTGGTACGGCACGTACGGCGACGATCCGACCAGCGCTGCGGCGAAGGCTGCTCTCAAGTCACTGCGCCAGGGGCACTGGAACGACATGAAGGCGCTCTTCAAGGAGTTCGGCATCAAGGTGCCCAAGGGTGTCGGGCCGGGCATCTGTGGCGGCCGGGGCGGCATGATGGGCGGCGGCATGATGGGCAACGGCGGCAGCGGCCCTTGCGGCGCCGGCGCCGGCGCCGGGTGCGCCGGCCCGGGTTCGGGCACCGGCAACCAGGGCTGCGGCTTCGGCGGCGGCATGATGGGCGGCGCCAGCTACTGAGGCCCGGCCATTTGCAGCGGCGCTGATGTGTCAGGCGGCGGGGCGGGCGCAAGAAGGCGTCCGCCCCGCCGCCTTCCTTTTTGTGGAGTCTGGCTGACGGGCCAGGCGTTTCACGTGAAACACTCCAGGGCGCGGGAGTCGGGAACGAACGAGAAGGGGCCCCTTTCGGGGCCCCTTGCTCTCCCATCGATCGTCGACGCCGGTCCGCACCGCCGCGCTCGCGCGGCCCAAGGTGCGCGGGCCGCCGCGGCTCGCCGCGGTTCCTCAGCCCAGCCTCGACTCCCGATCGACAGCGGCGGCCGCTGTCGCCGCACCAGATCGTGACGCGCGAACGAGCGCCTCGTCGTCCCACGTCACGCATCCCACAGAGCGCATCCCACGCTCTTGTCCACTTCCCACGCTGCGCGTCCTTCCTGGCATGTCCATCTGACCAGCTCGCCGTCACTCGGTCCCAGGGAACTACGCCTTCATGTTGACCGGCTCGGCGTTGCCGGCTCCGGTGGCGTAGGTCTGCTTGAAGATCTCCATGAGGATCGGGCTCTGGCGCACGTCGGCCAGCGAGATCTCGGCGTGATGCTTGGTGTAGCCGTTGCCGATGAGCATCGTGGTGTCGGCGCCGATGCCCTCGGCGCCCAGGGCGGCCGACGTGAAGCTCGTGGCCATGCTGAAGAAGTAGACCGTGCCGTCGTCCTTCGTCGCGAGGACCGAGGCCATCTCGGTATCGGGGATGTCGACGCAGTTGATGGTGAGGTCGGCCATCTCGCCGTCTGTCGCCTTCTTGATCTCTTCATACACGAACAGCTGGTCGGTGGCGCTGCCCTGGAAGATGTAGTCGCAGAAGCCGGTCTTCTCGAGACGCTTCTTGCCGGCGTTGCCGTGCACGAGGCCGATGACCTTGCCGGTGACGCCGACGCGGTTGCGTGCCTCGTATGCGCAGAGGAGGCCGCTCTTGCCGCCGGCGCCGATGATGAACACGGTCTGGCCTGGTTTGCACAGCTTGGCGGCCTGCGCCGGAGCGCCGGCCACGTCGAGGATCGCGAGCGCGAGCGCCTCGTCCATGTCGGCGGGCATCTTGGCGTAGATGCCGGTCTCGAAAAGGATGGCCTGGGCCTTCACCTTGACTTGGCAGGTGTCCTTGTTGATGGAGATGATCTCGTCGACCTTGAGCGGCGTCAGCGAAAGCGAGACGAGCGTGGCGATGCGATCGCCGACCTTGAGGTCGCGGCCGGCGAGCTTGGGGCCGATCTCCTTGATCGTGCCGAGAAGCATGCCGCCCGAGCCCGTGTCGGGGTTGTGATGCTTGCCGCGGCTGGCGATGATGTCGAGGCTGTGACGCGCCATCTTCTGCACGTCGCCGCCCTCGGCCTCGTCGATCTGCGTGAAGCTGGCCGCGTCGACGTTGAGCGTGTCGACGTCGATGAGGATCTCGTTGTCGTAGATCTCCATCGTGTTGTCGACGCGCTTCGCCGGCTGCGGCAGGACTCCCTTGGGCTCGATGACCCGGTGAGCACCGAACTTGTTGCCTTCCTTCATTCCCTTTCCTTCCCCTCGGGATGGGTGCCCGCGCTCAACCGCATGAGCCGCTTCCGTGCGCGGGGCGTCGTCCGGCGGTTCGCTTAGCCTTCTACCGTGATGACCGAGCCGGCGCCCTGGCCGCCGCCCACGCAGGCGCCGGTGAGGCCGATCGTCTTGCCACGCTTTTGCAGCTCGTGGATGAGCGTGACGACCATGCGCGTGCCGGTGTTGCCGAGCGGGTGGCCAAGGGCCACGGCGCCGCCGTTCACGTTCACGATCTCAGGGTCGAGGCCGACCTCGCGAGTGGTGAGGGCGGCGACGCAGGCGAACGCCTCGTTGAACTCGGCGAGGTCGACGTCCCCGGCCGCGAGGCCCGCCTTCGTGAGAGCCAGCTGGGCGGCTTTGGTCTCGCCCAGGCCCATGATCTCGGGGGCGCACGCGGCAGTGGCGTAGCTCACCAGTGTGGCGATCGGCTTGAGGCCCAGCTCGGAGGCTTTCTTACGCGAGGTAACCACGACGGCACTGGCGCCGTCGCTCAGGGCGGAGGCGTTCCCGGCGGTCACGACGCCGCCCTCCTTGAAGAATGGCTTGAGCTTCGCCATCGATGCGAGGCTGGCATCACGGCGCGGGCACTCGTCGGTGTCGATGACGACCGGGTCGCCCTTACGCTGCGGGATGACGACCGGGACGATCTCGTCCTTGAAGCGCCCGCCGTCGATCGCCGCCACGGCATTGACGTGACTCTTGTAGGCGACCTCGTCCTGCTGCTCGCGGGTGATGCCGAACTGCTCGCTCAGGTTCTCGGCGGTCACGCCCATGTGGTAGTTGTCGAAGGCGTCCCAGAGGCCGTCCCACACCATGGAGTCGTACATCGTGTCGGTGGGCATGCCCATGCGGTAGCCGCTGCGGCCGTTCTGCAGCAACCACGGGGCGCGGGTCATGTTCTCCATGCCGCCGGCCAGGAAGATGTCGCCGTCGCCGGCCTTGATGGCGTTGGCGGCCATCGCGAGGGCAGATGCGCTGGAGACGCAGACGCGGTTGACGGTGATGGCCGGCACCTCGACGGGGATGCCGGCTTTGAGCTCGGCCTGACGGGCGGAGTTCTGGCCCAGGCCGGCCTGGATGACGTTGCCGAAGATGACCTCTTCGAGCTGTTCGCCCTTGACCCCGGCGCGGGCGAGCGCCTCCTTCATGACCAGGGCGCCCAGATCCACGGCGGGCGTCTTGGCGAAACCGCCCATGAAGCGGCCTTGCGCGGTGCGTACCGCAGAGAGAATGACGATGTCGTTGTCAGACACTTGCTCCTCCTCGTGTCGTCGGCGCGCGAGGCTGCAGCCCCCGCCGCGAGATCCACGCTCTGCATCACGACACATTGCTTGATGATCGACTATGGCATGCTACCGCCTCACGCCTCTGCGTGACGGCGGACGACTTCTTGCGCCAGGAACGAGGCGACCTCGAGCGGCGTGGTGCGCGGCCCGAAGCCGGCGTCGTAACCGAGCTCCTTGGCGAACGCGTTGTTGATGCGTGGTCCTCCGACCACGATCACGAAGCGCTCGCGGACGCCCTCGGCCTCGAGCAGCTCGATGAGCTGCGTGAGGTGCTGGACGTGGATGTTCTTCTGCGTGACGATCTGGCTCACCAGGATGGCGTCGGCGTCGCGCTCGAGCGCCGTTTTGAGGAGCTGCGCGCAGGGAATCTGCGATCCCAAGTTGAGCGCATCCATCTCGGGATAGCGCTCCAGCCCGTAGTTTCCGGCAAAGCCCTTCATATTCATGATGGCGTCGATGCCGACCGTGTGTGCGTCGCTCTCGACGGCCGCGCCGACGACGCTGAGCTTGCGCCCGAGCCTCTCCTTGATGAGGGCGTTGATAGCGTAGTAGTCCATCTCCCTGATCTCGAGGTAGTCGCCCTTGACCTCGTCGGGGTCGATGCCGGTGTCGGTGCGGCCGTAGGCCACGTAGAACGTGTACTCGGGGTCGATGGCCTTGCACTCGGCGATGCCCACGGTGTGGAAGCCGAGCTTCTCCAGGAACTGCTTGCCGACGTCGGCGGCCTTGATCGAGTACGCGATCGGGAGGGTGAAGGAGAACTGGATGACCCCGTCGTCACGAGTATCGCCGTACGGTCGTACTAGCATCAGCACCCCCCTTCGTGGGCCGAGACTGACGCGCCGGGCGGCGGGCCGGCAGGCGCACCGCTCATGCGGCCCTCGCGCAGCGCCGCGAAGAGCGGGTTGAAGTAGTCGGCGGCGACCGCGAAGACGCCTTCGCCGCCGCGTCCGTCCTTGGGATCGCGCTTGACGTCGGCGAACATGCCGCGCGATAGGGCCTCGAAGAGCCCGATCTCGCGAACCTCCTCGAGCTGCTCGGCGGCCTTCTTCAGCTGGTCGTTGGCGCGCTGCTCGATCATGCCGCCGGGCTTGAACGTGACCTCGCTCGCCAGGTCGCGACAGCTTTCGAACACGTATTTGGCGTTCTTGATGCTCAGATAGCGGTCCTGCAGAAGCGGCGTGTGCAGGGCCTCCGTGAGCATGCCGAGCAGCATGATCTCCTGGCCGGTGAAGATGCCGGTGAAGTTGAACATGCCGTCGATGATGTGGCCGTGGAAGATGTCGCCCGGCATGTACTTGGTGGGCGGCATGTACTTGAGCGGGTAGCCCGGGAAGAGCTGCCGGACCAGCTGCGCATCGGCGATCTGGTACACGACCTGGTCCGGTTTGGCCGGGTCGATCTCGAAGGCGTGCCCGAGCCCGATCTGCCAGGGTTCCAGGTTGGCGCGCAGCGCGAAAGCCTCGTTGATGAAGTCGGAGCTGACCACCGTGAAGCCCTTCTCGAAGGCGTCGGCGGTGGTGAGGTAGTTGTCCTCCCCAGTGTTGATGATGATGCCGGCGCGGGCGTTGATCAGTCGCGAAAGGTACTGGTCGACGAACGTGCGCTTCATGTTGATGTTGCGGAAGATGATGCCGTACATGGAGTCGTTGAGCATCATGTCGAGGCGCTCCAGCGCGCCCATGGTGGCGATCTCGGGCATGCAGAGACCGCTGGCGTAGTTGCACAGGCGGATGTAGCGGCCCAGCTCGGCGCCGACCTCATCGAGGGCGGCGCGCATGAGGCGGAAGTTCTCCTGGGTGGCGTAGGTGCCGCCGAAGCCCTCCGTGGTCTCGCCGTAGGGCACGTAGTCGAGGAGGCTCTGCGCCGTGGTGCGGATGACGGCGATCACGTCGGCGCCGGCGCGTGCTGCGGCCTTGGCCTGGGCGGCGTCCTCGTAGATGTTGCCGGTGGCGACGATCACGTAGACGTAGGGCTTCACGGCCTCGCCGACCTCCGCCACGAGCTCGTTGCGGCGCCGGCGGACGGCGTCGATGCGCGCGACGCCCTCGCGGGCGAGCCCCTCGGCGCGTGCCTCTGCGGCGGCGCGCCGCTCGCCCGGCACCTCCGCCAGGGCGAGCTCGCCGGCGGCCACGCCTTCGGCGGCCTCCTGGGCGCTCTTGCCGGTCTGCAGCATGAGGTCGACGAAGGGCCGCATGATGCCGCCCGGGAGCAGCTTGCGCGCCTGCTCGACCACGACGTTGACCAGCGGCACGTCGATCTGGTTGACGCCGGCGATGCCGAGCAGGCGCAGCGTGGCGCGCTCGGTGGTGTCGGTCGTGTGCTCCTCGATGTGTTGCTGGATGTCTTCGGCGATGGCGTCGGCGGCCGCGCGGGCGCGGTCGGCCAGGGCGCCGTTCAGGCGGAGCGCATCGTTCACTGCATCACCCTCCTTTCGTCAGGGAGAGACCACGTCGGACCGCCGCGCCTCGCCGGGCAGCGAGGCGCGGCCGCCCACGACGTCGAAGACAGGCACGCGGCCGCCCAGTGCGCCGGCGACCGCGTCGAAGAAGACCTTGGGCTGGTAGGGCTGCGGCACGCGGAACGGGTTCGCGGTGACGGCCAGCACGCGCAGCGTGGTGAGCACTTCGAGCGCGATGCCACGCTTGCGGAAGCGCTGCACTGAGGCCGCCGGCAGCACCAGCACGGTGGCGTCGCGCACCACGACGCGCAGCTCACGACGCGGTGGCAGCACGCGCGTGAAGTCGTCGACGAACTCCTGCGTGAGGGCGCCGCCGATGAACAGCGTGCGCGTGCTCAGCCGCTCGACCTCGCGGGCCACCGTGACGCCCTCCCCGACAACGCTGCTGAGCTGCAGCGGCGTGACCTCGCCGCGGTCGTCAAACGACAGGGCGCGTGCCCCCTGCGCCAGGTACGGCGCCAGCTGCTGGCTCGTCTCCTTCGACACCGCGGGCAGCAGCAGCACGTCGAGGGTCGCCGCCGTCGTCTCGAGCACGTCGCCCAGGGTGTCGCCGACCATGCCCCCCGTGGCGACCACGACGCCGTCGCTCACGCGCGGCGAGGCGCTGCCGATGCGGTTGATGGCGCCGTCGACGAGCACCTGCTCGGCGCCGTGCGCCTGGAGACGCTCGATGGTCACGCGCAGCTCCGCCAGTGTCGTCGGGCCGCTGACCTCGACCTGGCCCTCGTGGCCGGCGCGGCCGATGATCACGCGCCCCAAGGGCGTGAGGAACGGCAGCTCCTCCAGCACCTCCATGGCATAGCGCGAGCGCTCGAGCGAGCCCTGCGTGGTCGCCACGAGGGTCCCGGCCGGCGGCGCGACGCGCGGCTTCGCCAGACCGGTGAGGTGGTCGATGCGCTCGCCGTCGAGGCCCAGAGAGGTGAGGCCGAACAGGTGCGGGCAGTTCGCCATGAGGGCGTTGACGACGGTGGTCTTGCCGGCGTTCTTCACGAGACCGATGACGGCCAGCGAGCGGCAGCCGGAGCCGGCGATGATGTCGTAGAGGGCGTCTACGGTGGCCGCGTCGGGACGCGCCTCGGTGGCGCTGGTGCCTCCGCCGCAGGTCACGTTCTGCCTCCGGTGGAGTGGCCGGTCGCGCGGAGCGCGCTCTTCTGCCGGGCGGCGGCGCGCGAGGGGCGTGCGCCCGCCTCGTCGCCGTGCCGGATCTCCTTGAGGTAACTGAAGATCGTGTAGCGCGAGAGGTCGAGGGCCTCGGCGACCTGTTCGGCCGAACGCTTCACGAGGAAGGCGCCGCGCTTCTCCAGCCGCTTCACGACCTCCATCTTCTCCTCGCGCGACATGGCGGCGGGCGTCTTGCCCATCTCGGCGAGGATCTTGGTGATCATGCCGGCCACGACCTCGCGGATGTCGGCGGCGAAGATCTCGTCCGCCTCGGGGGTGACGCTGCTGCCGAGGCGGCCGACTGCCGTCACGTTGGCGAGCGTGCGCTGCGCCTGGACGATCTCGGAGATGTCGAAGTTGAGGCCGAGCAGGCCGAACGGCTCGCCGGCTTCGTCGCGTAGCGTCACGGCGAGCGACTTGAGGATCTTGCCGTCGTGCGACGAGACGTAGAGGCGCACGTCCTGCGTCTCGTCGGGGTTACGAAGGTTGCGGAGCATGCGGTCGGTGGGCACGTCGCCCACGGTGCGCCCGGTCACGGCGCCGTTCTCGATGGCGACGATGGAGTGAGGGAGCCGGCCGACGTCGTGGAGGACGACCTCGCAGTCTGGGCCGAACATCTCGGCCAGACCCTGGACGACGGGGAGCAGCGCCTGCATGCGGGCGTCGAGCGGCTGCTTGAGCAAACGACCCTCCAGTCGCGGCGGCGTAGTACGGCGGCTCCCCAAGGCGCCGCTGCGACCTTGGAGAACAGGTATACACCGGCGCCAGACCGTTTGTCAAAAAAGGTGGGGTCCCTACCCGGTTTAGTGGGGACAGCCGTACGCAAGAGCGGGCGGGGGGGGGGGGCCCGCGGCGCGTCCGCGCCGCCCGCCCGCTGCGTTCACTCAGGGGGTGCAATGGCATTCCTCAGAGGTTCGCCGGACGCTCCGCGAGAGTGACGGCGACGTCCTGCGTCTTGCCGTCGCGCTCGATCGTGAGCGCGACCTTGTCGCCGGGTTTCTTCTGCGCGAGGAAGGCGATCAGCTCGTCGGCGCTCGTGATCGTCTGCCCGTCGGCCGCGGTGATCACGTCGCCGCCGACGGTGAACTGCTGACCCTGGACGGTGACCGTCTGGTCTCCTCCCTTGATGCCGGCCTTGGCCGCCGGGCTTCCCGGGTAGACCTTCTCGACGAGGGCGCCGCCCTGCGTCTTCATGTTGAACGTGCTGGCGATGTCGCTGGTGATGGTCTGCAGGCCGACGCCCATCCACGCGTACTGGACCTTGCCGTTGGTGCGCAGCTGGTCGAGCGAGCGGATGGCGGTGTTGATCGGCACGGCGAAGCCGAGACCGTCGTTGCCACCGCCCTGCGAGGCGATCTGCTCGTTGATGCCGATCACCCGGCCGTTGCCGTCGATGAGCGGCCCGCCGGAGTTGCCTTGATTGATGGCGGCGTCGGTCTGGATGCCGTTGGGGATCGTCTGGCCGTTGGGTGCCTGCAGGCTGCGGCCCGTGGCGGAGACGATGCCCGAGGTGATCGAGAAGTCATAGCCCAGGGGGTTGCCGATGGCCACCACGGGCTCACCGACGGTGACCTTGGAGGAATCGCCCAGCGGCAGTGGATCGAGGGTCACGGCACTGGGGTCGACCTTGATGACGGCGACATCGCTGCCGACGTCCACGCCGACGAGCTCGCCCTTGACGCGCTGCGTCTCGGAGCCGCCCTTGTTGAAGACCACGGTGACGCCGCTGGCCTGCTGACCGCTCTCGTTGACCACATGGGCGTTGGTGAGGATGTAGCCCTGCTTGTCGACCACGAAGCCGGTGCCGAGCGCTTGGCCGCTCTGCGTCTGGCCGAACTGGTCGGTGCCTGGGTTGGCGAACTCGGAGAGCACCATGACGACGCCGCCCGAGAGGTTCTGGTAGATCTGCTCGGGCGACTGGCCGGTGCCGGTCGTGGGCGCGTACACCGCGGGCGTCTCGGCGGCCGTCTGGAAGACGGGCTCCTTGGCCTCTCCGAAGTTGAACACCAGGACGAGGACGAGGACGACGAGCGCGGCGCCGACGGCGCCGCCTCCGAGCCCTACGAGGAACCCTCTCATCTTCATCATTGCTTTCCCTTCGTTGTCGCAGCCGGTGGGTGCGAAGGCGGCGCGGCCGCAGTCGGGCGCCGCTCTCCCGTTGCCCACGATAATGTGCGCTGGGTGTTAACTGCTCGAGGGGGCGTGTTGAGTAACGCCTCAGGAGTGATTAAGGATTATGAATCGGCGCTTTGGGCGCGCCGCCGAGGCGCGCGCGGCAGCCGCACGGAGAAGCTCGCGCCGCCGCCGCCCGATTCGGCGCGGATGCCGCCGCCCATCATCTCGGTGAGCTCGCGGGCGATCGAGAGGCCCAGGCCGGCGCCCGAGGTGGCGGCGCGCTCCTCGCTGCCGCGGTGGAAGCGCTCGAAGACGTGCGGCAGCTCCGCGGCCGGGATCCCCGGCCCGTCGTCGCTCACGACGATCGTCGCCCACGAGGCCTCGGCGCGGGTGGCCACTTGCACGCTGCTGCCCTGCGGTGAGAACTTGACGGCGTTGTCGACGAGCGCGCGCAGGACCTGCGCCAGGCGCTGCTCGTCGCACCACGCCGTCACGGCCTCGCCGTCGTCCACGGCGAGCGTCAGCTCCTTGGCCTGCGCCTGGACCTGGAACTCGTCGAGGACCGAGCGGGCCACGGCCTCGAGGTCGACGTCTTCGGGCTGCATCTCGATGGAGCCCGCCTCTACCGTCGAGAGGTCGAGCATGCTCACGGCGAGGTTGCGCAGGCGATCGACCTGCTGGCGCATGAGCTGCAGGAATTCGCGCTGCTCGTCGGCGTTCACGTTGCCTTCGTCGATGAGCTCGAGGAAGCCGGCCAGCGAGAAGAGCGGCGTCTTGAACTCGTGCGAGGCGTTGGCGATGAGGTCGCGGCGGGCGCGCTCGAGGCGCGCCTGGGAGGTGACGTCGCGCAAGACGACGATGGAGGTGAAGTCGGCGGCTCCGGCGACCGGGTACGTGGTGGCCTCCAGTGTGCGCTCGCCGTGCACGAACACCACCGCCTGCGTCTCGTCTTCGCGGCGTGACTCGTGCCACGCCTCGGCGACGTCGGCCGGGAAGGTCTCGTCGAGCCCGGCGCCGACGGGCACGGGCTCGTCCAGCAGTTCGGCGGAGGCCGGGTTGGCGATCGTGACCGTGCCCTCGTCTGACAGGCCGATGACGCCCTCACTCAAGTCGTTGAGCAGCACCTCGACGCGGTCGCGCTCGTACTCCACCTGGGCGAACGCGCCTCGCAGCCTGATGGCCATGATATTGAAGGTCGCGGCCAGCTGCCCGATCTCATCCTCGACGGTGGCCGGCACCGTGGCGGTGAGGTCGCCGCCGGCGATGGCCTCGGCGCTGCGCTCGATGCGCTTCAGGCGGCGGGCGATGAAGTAGGAGGCCAGATAGCCGAGCAGGAGGCTGACGCCCATCGCCAGGACCGTGGCGAAGAACAGCTGGCGCTGGACGGCCGCCACCGCGGCGTCGACGTCTCTGAGCGGTGCGATGACGAGCACCACGCCGGCCACGGTACCGGTGCCGACGTTGGTCGCCACTAGAGGCACGGCCGTCGCCGCGTAGCGGCCGGCGCGCGTGGTCACCACGCCCTGCACGACCTTGGCCGACGTGAGCGCCTCCGAAATCATCGGGTAGTCGCCCACGTCGAACGGGTCGGCCCCGCCGGTGTCGTAGCGCGGCACCTGGTTCCTCGTGAGGACAACCACGCGCGCGTTGAGCCGCATGCTGAGACGGCCGACCGTGTACTCCAGCGACGCCCGGTCGGCGATGATCGTCTCGCCCGTGGAGGAGTTGTAGGCGATCCACTCGCTCACGGTGTCGCTGATCAGCTTGGCGTTGCCGCGCTGGTCCACGAGCTTCTGCTGGTCGAGGCGGTCGGCGAGCGGCGGCACCACGTAGGCCCAGGCCACGATCATGGCAAGTGCCACGAGCGCGAGGATGAGGACGGTCAACCAGTTCTTGACAGAGCGGAACATGCAGGTCGGGCGCGCCCGGCGCGCCCGCGCCTCCTAGAGCTCGCGGAACTTGTAGCCGATGTTGCGGACCGTGAAGATGAACTCCGGGTCCTTCGGGTCGCTCTCGAGCTTCTCGCGCAGGTGACGGATGTGCACGTCGACCGTGCGTGCGTCGCGATAGTCCGAGTCGCCCCAGACCAGCTGCAGCAGCAGCTGGCGGCTGTACACGCGGCCCGGGTGCGAGATCAGGGTCTTCAGGATCTCGAACTCGATGTAGGTGAGGTCGATCTTGGCGCCGCGCAAGATGACGTTTCGCTTCAGAAGGTCCACTTCGAGCTCGTCGACCTTGACGACCTCCTTCTTGGCCGCTTCGGCGCTGCGGCTCATCTGGGCGCGGCGCAGCTGGGCGCGCACCCGGCTGCGAAACTCGCGCAGGCTGAACTTGTCTTTGGTGATGTAGTCGTCGGCGCCGATCTCGAGGCCCAGCACCTTGTCGAACTCATCCGACTTGGCGGTGAGCATGATGATGGGGACGATGCTCTGCGCGCGGATGCGCCGGCAGACCTCCATGCCGTCCACGTGCGGCAACATGAGGTCGAGGATGACCAGGTCGAAGCTCTCACGGGCGAAAGTCTCGAGAGCCTCCTCGCCGTCGCGGGCGGTGACGACTTGGTAGCCCTCTTTCTCGAGCGGAAAGCGCAGCAGCTTGAGGATGGCCTCCTCGTCGTCGACCACCAGGATGCGGGCCCCGTCGTCTGCCATCACGCCTCCCTCTTCTCGGCACGGTCGCGCCCGCGCGGCGCAGCCAGACCGCGGGCGCGGAAAGCGGCGCCCAGGGCCGTGGCGATGGCCTCGCACTCGGCGAGGTCGGCGCCGGGGTAGTCGACGGCCGTCAGTGTCGTCTGGATGTCGTGCTGCACACACTGTTCGGCAAACTGGATGACAGCCCTGTACGCCTTGCCGAACAGCGGCCGGCAGATGCGGTCGTAGCTCTCCGGGTCCGCGGCGTTGAGGCTCACGGTGACGGCGCCGAGGCCGGCCGCGGCCAGGGCCGCCGGCACATCCACGTCTGGGTTCAGCAGCTGCCCGTGCCCGTTGGTGTCGAGCCGGGCAGGGATGCGCCGCAGCCGCAGCCACTCGGTGACGGCCAGCACCACGTCGAGCCGCATGGTCGGCTCACCGAAGCCGCAGAACACGACTTCGTCGGCCGGGCCCTCGAGAAACTCGAGCTCGACGGCCCGGGTGACCTCGTCGGGCTCGGGTTCGTGCGTAAGTGCGAGCACCTCGCCGTAGACGCCGTCGGTCCACTCCCGCAGGCAGAACTCACAGGCGCAAGAGCAGCGGTTGGTGATGTTCAGATAGACGGCGCTCCCGCTGCCGCGGTAGGCGATGGTATCGGTTTGCGTGAGAGGTCGCGTCATGGCGTGTGGCCGGGAGACTGCCCGGGGCGAGGGCCGACGGTCGGCAGCCCGAGTATAGCAGGGTAGAATGGGCGCCCTGTGAACGACACGACCGAGAGACTCGTTGACCTGTGCGGACGCCTCCGCGAGGTCGTCTTGCCCTCGCTCGGCCAGCATGCCGCTCGCGATCACGCCGGCATCGCCGTCGGTGGCGACGTCACCTTCGGCATCGACGAGCTCGCTGAGACGCTGCTCGTGGAGTACATGCGTGACGAGCTGCCCGCCTGGGCCTTCTACTCGGAAGACGGCGGTCTGCAAGGCGCCTCGGAACCCGAGCTCATCCTCATCGTCGACCCCATCGACGGCACGCGCCCGGCCGCGGCCGGCTTCGAGATGGCCTGCGTGAGCATCGCCGCGGTGCCGCCCCTGCCGGCGCCGATGATGGGCGACGTGGTCGCCGGCGTGGTGCAGGAGATCAAGGGCGGCGACCTCTTCGTCGCCGAGAAGGACGCCGGCTTCAGCATGAAGCGCTCCTCCGGCGCCGACATCCCGTTCCTCCCCACCGAGCGCACCGATCTCGAGAGCCTGTTCTGGACGCTCGGTTTCCGCGGCCGGCCGGCCGTGGTCCTGGCGAGCGTCCTCGAGGAGCTCATCGACGTGTCGTCGGTGGGCGGCGCGGCGTTCGATATCGGGTCCGCGACCTACTCGGTGACGCGCATCCTCACCGGCCAGCTCGACGCCTACGTGGACATCGGCCCGGCGATCATCGAGGCGCACCCGTGGGTCGAGGCGGAGTTTCGCCGCGTGGGGCGCGGCAACGTCCTCTGCAACTCGCCCTACGACCTCGCTGCCGTGCACGTTCTCTGCCGGGAGGCCGGCGTGCCGATAGGCGACGCCGCCGGCCGGCCACTCGACGACAAGCCGGTGCTTGGCTCCAGCGCCGAGTACCAGCTGGCCTGCATCGCCGCGGGCAACCAGGAGCTTCAGGACAGCGTCATCGAAGTCGTTCAGCGCGGCATCCGCCACCTGCGCGACCTGCGTACGCCGTGACCGCGCTCTCCGAACACGAGGCGATGCTCTACGAGCGTCTCGACGACGACGCCGTCGAGTGCCACGTCTGCCCGCGTCGCTGCCACATCGCGCCCGGCAAGAGCGGCGTGTGCCGGGCACGCGCCAACCGCGACGGCACGCTCTACGCCATCACCTACGGGCGCGTCTGCAGCGTGGCCGCCGACCCCATCGAGAAGAAGCCTCTCTATCATTTCTTCCCGGGCACCACGGTGCTCTCGCTGGGCAGCGTGGGCTGTAACTTCACCTGCCGCCACTGCCAGAACTGGCAGATCGCCCACGCCGACCCCGGCGAAGCGGCCCGGGACCTTCGCGAGCTGCCCATCCGTAACCTGCCGGTGCTGGCCGACCACAACGACTGCCAGGGCGTCGCGTGGACGTACAACGAGCCGACCATCTGGCTCGAGTACATCCTCGACGGCGCCCAGCTCGCGCACGAGCATGGTCTGTACACGGCGATGGTCACCAACGGCTACATCACCGAGGAGGCCCTCGACGCGCTGGCGCCGCACATCGATGCGTACCGTGTCGACGTCAAGGGATTCAGCGACGAGCAGTACCACGAGCTGTGCCGCATCCGCGACATGTCGCCGGTGCTCGCTGCCGCGGAGCGCGCCAAGCTGGTGCACGGCTGCCACGTAGAGATCGTTACCAATGTCATCCCCGCCTTCAACGACGACGACGAGACGCTTGGCGGTATCGCCGCATGGATCGCCGCGGAGCTGGGGCCGGACACGCCCTGGCATGTCACGCGCTTCACGCCCTATCTCGAGTACGCCCATCTCTCGCCGACGCCGATCCCCACCCTGGAGCGCGCCGTGCGTATCGGCCACTACGCCGGTCTGCGCTTCGTGTACCTCGGCAACGTGCCCGGCCACGAGGGCGAGAACACGGTGTGTCCGAACTGCAAACGCCTTCTCGTGCGGCGCACCGGCTACGCGGTTGAGGATGTCGCCCTGCGGGGAACACTGTGTGCGATGTGTGGGGAGAACGTGAACGTCCGCACGACCCTCAAGTGAAAGCCGGACAGCCCGCCAGTCCCTGAGCCGATTGGATCAGCCCTCGTGAACGACTACGTGAAGCTCGATATCCCCGCCAAGGCCGAATACGTCGTGCTCGGCCGCCTCGCTCTTGCGGGCCTGCTACGCGCGCGTGGCTACTCCGAGGACGCCGTCGCCGATCTCAAGCTGGCGCTCACCGAGGCGTGCTCCAACTCAGTGAGGCACGCCTACGATCACGACGAGGGCCAGGTCCATCTCCACTTCACCGTGCATCCCGACCGCGTGACCATCGAGATCCGCGACGAGGGCGGCGGCTTTCACGAAGATGACGTCGACTGCCCCGAGTGCCAGAACATGCCCGAGCTCAAGTTCAGCGACGGCGGCATGGGCATCTCCATCATCCGCGCCGTCGTCGACGACTTCGACCTCCGCCAGCGGGACGGCGGCGGCACGGTGCTCGTCCTCACGAAGATGCTCGACGCCTGACGGCGTCGCGCCCGGCTCACACCATCGGCGTCGATGCCCCGGCCTGCGTCCGCACAACTTCCGGGGTTTAGCTCCGGCGCGGGCCACGGAACAACGTGGACATCACACCAGTTTCTTCGGCCGGGCCACGGCCGCTTCACCGTGGCCGGCGACAGGAGGGCGTTTATGCTTACCCCGCTGCGCCAGCGCAAGGTGGCGCGCGTCGTTTTCGATGAGTCCCACGGTGAGGCGTGGTCGATCCGGCCGGACGCCGCCGCGGCCCTGCGGCCCGGGCATCCCGCCGCCGCTTCGTACGCCGCCGCCGCCGCAGCCCTCGCCGAGCGCGACTTCGAGGTCGCGGCGCACACGGACGGCTCACTGGCCGGTGGCGTACTCGACCATGCCGACGTACTCGTCATCGCGCATCCGTCCGCTCCCCAGTGGGAGCGCACCGTCGGCGGCTCACCGGTGCTCTCCGCCGAGGAGATCGCCGCCATCGTGGTGTTTGTCGCCGCCGGTGGCGGTCTTGTGGTGCTCGGCGAGACGGAGGAGGACAAGTACGGCGCCAACCTCAACGAACTGCTGGCGAGCTTCGGCGTCGGCATCGAGAGCGCGACCGTCTGCGACTACGGCGACGCCGGCGACGTGCCCACGTGGGTGGCCGCCGAGCCGGCCCCCGGCGCCGGCGCCGCGACCGTGCTGCACCTCGTCGACGAAGCGTGCTTCTATCGCGCCGGTACGCTCGTCACGGACGGACCCGGCGCGGCGCTGCTGCGCACGAGCGCCACCGCGCAGCCAGCCCGGGCCGTCCTGCTCGCGGCCGTCGCCCACGGTGAAGGCCGCGTGGTCGTGGCGGCCGACTCGGATCTGTTCGGCGACGACTTCCTGGGCAGTCACGATCACCGGCAGCTGTGGCTCAACGTCTTCTACTGGGTCGCCCTGGCCGCCTTTCGCGCCGACTCGGCGCCGCTGGTCTCTGAGGCGGCGCAGGACCCGGCCTGGCGGCGGCTGCGCGACGAGACCAACGCGCTGCGCCGGCTGCAGGAGCCCAAGGGCGAGGTCGATGCGCGGCTTCACGACCTCGCGGACGTACGCGCCCACGTCGAGGCGATCATCGAGTGCCTCGACGCTCTGGCGCCGCGCTTTGCCCACCAGATGGAGTACCTGGCGCAGGTGCCCGTCGACCTCAGAGCATGGGTCGACGGCGGCTGCGCCAAGCCCGACTTCACCGCGTCGCTGGCGCGGTTCCGCCCCGAACAGCACCGCCGCGACGGCGCGGAACACCTCGTCGTCTTCCCGATGTACACCCCCAACGGCTCCGCGGACACGCGCTTCGAGGCGCTCATCGTGCGCACGCCGTGGCCCGAGTTCGTCGCCCAGCTCGAGCGCGAGGAGTTCGACAACGGCAAGTTCGTGCCGGTCCAGTTGGTGGACTACACGGACGGCTACGACAGCGAGTGCGCCGTCCTCTTCCCCGAGACGGTCAGCCTGGCCACCCGGCCCACCAACAACTTCGGCGGGATCTTCTGCGACCGCGAGTCGTCGCGGTTCCGGCGGGCGACGGCGGCGGGCGCGGAGGCCCTGCGCATCGACCTTCCCCCCGACGCACAGGCGCTCGTCAGCTCCGCCGACCTGGCCCTCGAGACGTACATCATGTGGGACCTCATCCACGACCGCTGGCACAGCCGGGGCGAACTGCCGTTCGACCCCTTCATGATCCGCCAGCGGCTGCCGTACTGGATGTACTCGCTCGAGGAGCTGCGCGTGGACCTCGCGACCTACGGCAGCGCCGGCGAGCTCGCGCGCCGGGGGTTCCCGTTCGCGCGCTACGTGCAGTACGCGATCCTCTTCGACCGCATCCTGCGCTTCCCGATCACGGGTAACCGGGTGCGCAACTACGACGGGCTCGGCGGTCAGCTGCTCTTCGCCTTTCTCCATCGGCGCGGAGCGATCCGCTGGTCCGACAATCGCCTCAGCATCGACTGGAAGAGGATCGAAGGGGAGGTGGAGGCGCTGCGCGAGCGCGTCGAGGCTCTCTATCGCGGCGGCATCGACATGAGCAAGGTCTCGTACTGGGCCGCCGCGCACGACCTGGTGGCCGAGTACGTCACGCCCAACATCGCCTCGGCGTGGACGCGGGAGGCGCGCGTCGTCTCGGACGAGGCCGAGCCGCGCGCCTGGATCGACCGCGCGCTCGACGACGAGTTCCCGCTCAGCACCTTCTATCTGACGCTGCAGAAGAAGCTGGCGGACATGGCCGAGGCGGCGCGGGAGCCGGCGCATGTCTGAGGGGCCGGTTCGCGAACGCCGCCTGGTGCTCTTCGCGAGCGACAACTATGCGGGCGTGCACCCCGCCGTTCTCGCGGCGATAGCCGCGGCCAACGGCGGCTTCGCGCCCGCCTACGGCGACGACGACTGGACCCTGGCGCTGCAGGAGCGGATGCGCGAGGTGTTCGGCGATGTCGACGTCTTCCCGGTCTTCAACGGCACCGGCGGCAACGTCACGGGGCTGGCCACGGTGATGCAGCCCTTCGAGGCCGTCATCTGCGCCGAGACGGCGCACATCAACGTGGACGAGTGCGGCGCGCCGGAGCGCTTCGCCGGCTGCAAGCTCGTCGATCTGCCGACCGCCGACGGCAAGCTGACGCCTGATCTCGTGCGCGGCGCCATCGTCGGCAGCGGCGACCAGCACCACGTGCAGGCGCGGGTGGTCTCGATCACGCAGCCAACCGAGCTCGGCACGGTCTACACGCCCGCCGAGACGGCCGCTCTCGCCGAGGTCGCGCACGCCGCCGGCCTGCTGCTGCACGTCGACGGCGCCCGCCTCGTCAACGCCGCCGTCGGCTTGGGGCGCGGCCTCCGCGAGATCACGACCGACTGCGGCGTGGATGTGCTCACCTTCGGCGGCACCAAGAACGGGCTGCTCGGCGGCGAGGCGGTCGTCTTCTTTCGCCGCGACCTCGCCGCGCGCTACCTCTTCGTGCGTAAGCAGGGCATGCAGCTGGCCTCCAAGATGCGCTTCGTCTCGGCGCAGGTGCTGCGCCTTCTCGAGGGCGATCTGTGGCGCGAGACCGCCGGCCACGCCAATGCGATGGCGCAGCGGCTGGCCGCGGCGGCGGCCGGGGTCCCCGGCGTGCGCATCGCCTACCCGGTGCAGGCGAACGCTGTGTTCGTCGCCCTGCCTGCGGCGGTCACGGAGCGCCTGCTCGAGGACTATCGTTTCTACACGTGGGACGAGCAGGCGGGCGTGGTGCGCTGGATGTGCTCGTGGCAGACGACGCCCGAAGACGTCGACAGGCTCGCCGCCGCCCTGCGCGACGCCGTCGCCACGGGATGACGCGGCGCGCCGACGGCGGGGACGCGTACGCGACGATCGATGAGCTGGCCGCGGCGTTCGGCCTCGCAGAGGCCCAGGCCGCGGCCTTGTCCCGGTATGCGGACCTGATGCTCGCCTGGCGGCGCGGCAACGTCACCGCGCTGCGTACCCGCGAGGAGATCGTGAGCACCCTCTTCGGCGACGCGCTCGCGCTGCTCGACGTGCCGCAGCTCTGCGAGCGGCGCGGCGCGGGCTGGCTCGACCTCGGCGCGGGCGCCGGCGTCCCGGGCATTCCCCTGGCGGTGGCGCTGCCGGCCGCCGAGCTGACGTTGCTCGACTCGGCGGCCCGGAAGTGCGCCTTTCTTGAGGCGGCAATCGAGGCGGCCGGGCTCGGGGCGCGCGCCGCCGTGGTCTGCGCGCGCAGCGAGCATCACGCCGCCGCGGGGCAGCCGGGCCGCGAGGCGTACGGGGTCGTGCTGGCCAGAGCTGTAGCGCCTCTGCCGGTGCTCGTCGAGTGGGCGGCTCCTCTGCTCGTGCCCGGCGGCGTGCTGCTCGCCAGCAAGACCGGGCGGGCGGTGCGCGAGGAGGGGCCCGGCGGCGACGCCGTGGCGGAGCTCTGCGGCCTCGCCGCCGGGCCCGTCGTGGTGCTGTCCCGCTCGCCCCTCGACGACGCCGTGTGCGTCGTCTACGAGAAGGTCGCGGCCACGCCGGAGCGTCTGCCGCGGCGGGAGGGCCAGGCCGTCAAGCGGCCGCTGGCCCGCTGAGCCGCCACCCCATCTGCTAGTATCGGTGCCCCGCGAAAGGAGCCCGGTGACCCGCGTCATCGCCGTGACCAACCAGAAGGGCGGGGTCGGCAAGACCACCACGGCCGTCAATCTCGGCGCGTGCCTGGCCGAGGCCGGCTTCGACGTGCTTCTCGTCGATATGGACCCCCAGGCCAACGCCTCGGCCGGCCTGTCCGGACGCGCCGACGACGCGCGCCTCAGCAGCTACGGAGTGCTCAGTGGAGCGGCGGGCGTCGCCGAGGCGACGGTGCGCACCGCCCTCGATCATCTGTGGCTCCTCCCGTCCTGCCCAGACCTCGCCGGCGCCGTCGTCGAGCTGGCCCAGGCCGACGGCAACGAGTACGTGCTCGACTATGCGCTCATGGGCCACGTGAGCCAGTTCGACTTCGTGTTCATCGACTGCCCGCCATCGCTCGGCGTGCTCACGATCAACTCGCTGGTGGCGGCGCGAGAGGTCCTGATCCCGGTGCAGGCCGAGTACTACGCTCTCGAGGGTCTGGCACAGCTGCTCGAGACGGTGGAGCTCGTGCAGGAGCATCTGAACCCCGAGCTCGCCATCCTCGGCGTGCTCGTGACGATGTACGACGGCCGCACGCGACTGGGGCGCGAGGTCGCCGGCGAGGTCCGCGAAAACTTCGGCGCCAGCGTCTTCGACACGTTCGTCCCGCGCAACGTGCGCCTCGGCGAGGCGCCCAGCCACGGGCTGCCCATCTCACGGTATGATGCGACCTGCGCCGGCAGCGACGCCTACTTCGATCTCGCCAAGGAGGTCGTGTCTCGTGCGTGAGAAGAAAGCGCTGGGCAAGGGTCTGGGCGCGCTGATCGGCGAGGGCAGATCGGCCCTCGGCCGCGCCGGCGGCGCCGGCGGCGAGGGCCGCCTGCGCGAACTCCCTCTCGCCGAGATCGCGGTCAACCGGCGTCAGCCGCGGCGCACCTTCGCCGCCGACGAGCTCGAGGAGCTGGCGGCGTCCATCAGGGCGCTCGGCGTCGTACAGCCGGTGGTGGTGCGGCCGCTGCAGCCGGCTGCGCCGGCAGCGGCCGCCGGCGACGCAGGGCCCGCGCCGGCCGGCCAAGCGCCGGCCTCTTCCGGGCACCGCTACGAGCTCATCGCCGGCGAGCGCCGGCTGCGCGCGGCCGGGCTGGCCGGCCTCGAGTACATCCCGGCGCTGGTGCGGCCCGCCGACGAGATCGCGTCCCTCGAGATCGCGCTCGCCGAGAACGTCGCCCGCGAGGACCTCAACAGCATCGAGGAGGCGCAGGCCTACGCGTCGCTCGTCGACGAGTTCGGGCTCACGCACGAACGCATCGCCGAGCTGGTGGGCCGCAGCCGGGTCGCGGTCACGAACCTCCTGCGCCTGCTCGAGCTGCCCGACGACGTGCGGCTGATGATCGAGCAGGGCGAGCTCAGCGAGGGGCACGGGCGCGCCCTGCTGGCGCTGCCCGACCACGGGCAGCGCCGCAAGGTGGCGCGCCTCGTCGCGTCACAGGGCCTATCGGTGCGGCAGACCGAGGCGCTGGTAAAGAAGCTCAACGAGAAGGCGCCGGGAGGCGCCGCGCCTGCGGCGCGCCCGCCCGCCGGCGCCGACTTCAGCGATCTTGTCGACGAGCTCTACGGTCTGCTCGAGACGCCGGTGCGCATCCGCAGCGGCAAGCGCGGCGGGACCATCCAGATCGCCTTCAGGAGCAGGGGGGAACTGGAGCGGCTGGTCGGCCTGCTACGGTCGCTCGGAGATTGACCCGCGTAGTCTCGTCAACGTGCGGGGCGCCGACGAGCAGGGGAACCGGCTCGGATGTCGCAGACCAGGTGCACCGCACACTGTGATACGCGGCGCTCGCAGCTGAGCCCTCTGTCCGGGTGACGAACCCCGTCACTCGCCGGTGAGCGGAGCCAGGGAGTCGGGCGTGAGCGTCACACCTGGCGTCGGCGGGGTGGTCGAGGGCGCGGTCGGCAGCGGCGTCGGCGACGCGTACGGGTTCGTGGTGGGGTAGTCCGTCGTGGTGGGCGCGGGCGTCGTGGTCGCGCCGGGCGTGGGCGAGGCGCCCGGGACCGGCGTCGCTTCGGCCGGCGGCAGCGCCCCGGCAGGCACCCAGACCACGGTGCCGTCCGCCAGCTTGTAGAAGGACCCGACGAGCGTGCCGAGCCCCTGGATCTGGGCGCCGTTCGCCATGTCTATCTTCACGATCTGGTCGCCCTCCTTCACGATGACCTGCATCTGCGGCGTGCCCGGATTCGTGACGATGGTCATGTTCTGGTCGGTCAGGAGGCCGCTCAAGCCGGCGGCCGAGAGCGCCGCGACCAGGAACCCGACGGCCAGGACGAGGGCCACGACGAACAGATTGACGAGGCCGTCGAGCGGATCGCCGTTGCGGTCGGCCGTGCCGACGCGGCGGCGACGCATGTAGCGCAGACCGTCGCCGCGGGGCTCGTAGACGGTCCCGAGGTTCTTGATGGTGGGATGGTCGTCGGACGCCGGCATGGCGGCCTCAGCGACGTGCGGGCGGTGCGCCGGCGCCGGGCGCGGACGCGCCCCCGGCCGGCGGCTTAGGATCCACGGGCCCAAGGTCGGCGAAGGGGTCTTCGTCGCGCTGCCAGTCCATGGCGGGATCGTCGAACGTGAGCGGCGGCGCTTCGCCGGCCGCCGGAGCGGGCGTCACGACCGGCGGCACGGCCCCGACGGCCAGCGGGTCGACCGTGGTCACGGCCGGCTGGGGCGCCGCAGGCGGCGCCGTCACGGCCAGCTCGGCGACGACAGGCGCCTCGCCACCGTCGCCGGAGGCGAACGGGATGAGCGGCTCTCTCGGGGTCTCCCGCAGCACGGGGATCACCATCGTGTTCTCCACGTCTTCGACGACGTCGTACTCGACGACCGGGTCGGCGTCCCAGATGCCCTTCTTGTTGCGCCGCCGGCCCGCCTGCAGGCGCTCATCGCCGCCTTCGAGCAGCTCGAGCAGGTACTCCATGTCGGAGATGTCCTGCGAGTACAAACGGTCGCGGACGATGCTGATGCCGAAGGCGATGCCGCCGATGAGCAGACCGACGACGGTGACCGAGAACGCCGTGGTGAGGTTCTCGGCGAGCTGGGTGGTGTTGCCGCTCGCCAGGCCCAGAAGCGCCGGCGAGAGCGGGATAAGGGTGCCCATGAGGCCCAGTATGGGGCCCACGCGCACGAGGATCCGCGTGCGCTCCAGCCGTTTGACCGTGTAGAACTCGTACTCCTGCAGCAGCTTGAGCGGCTTGGCCGCCAGGCGTTCGGTCTGGTAGTTGCGGATGAGGTCGAAGAGGAAGCGCGCGACGACGATCGAGTAGTTGTTCTCCTGCAGATACCGGTAGGCGGTGCGCGGCTTGCCGTCCTGGAAGGCCCTGCGCGCGCGCAGCGTGCGCGCTTCGAGCGCGTCGAGATCCCGGTAGCGGAACCGCAGGTAAAGCTCGTAGAGGAAGAAGCCGAGCTCGATGAGCACCCAGAGGAGGGAGGCGAGCGCCGCGATGAGCACGGGCCAGAGGAGCACCTGCGAGACATCGTAGATCACCTGCTGGAGCCCGTTCACGCTCTGCTTACCTCCCGGCCGGTTTCACGAGGTCCTTGGACTTGCCGAGGGCGCCTTTGAGGCGCTCCCAGGCACTGCCGCCGCCGCTCAGCACCTTGCCCTCGCCGGCGGCGCTGAGCGCCTGCTCGCGACGGCGGAAGGCGAGGTAAGAGATCGCGGCGCCGATAGGCAGCATGGCGAGCAGGGTACCACCGAGGAAGCCCGCGGCACTACCCGAGTCGCCGCCGCTCCCGGCGCCCGCGCCGCCGGACGGGCTCGGCGACGCCACCGGCACGCCGCTCACCGGGTAGCCGCCGCTCTGGTACGGCGTCGGGGTGACCGTGGTATCGCTCGAAGGGTAGGCGGTGGGCGTCAGAGTGGTGTACGGCGTCGGCGTGGACGTCGGCTTCGGCGTGGGGTAGATCGTGGCGGGCGGTGTGTAGGTGGGGTTCGGGGCCGGCACGTAGGTCGGTGCCGGAGTGGGCGGCGTCGTCGGGGTGGCTATCGTGAACCGCCGCGCGACCTTCTTGACGTTGCCGGCGTGGTCGACGATCTCGAGCCTGTACGTGTGGAGGCCGTCGGGGACGTTCTTGAGCTGCAGGTGCAGGCTGTGCTGCCCGATGTCGGCCGGCTTCGTCTTGTTGAGGTCGTCGACGTAGACGCGGCATGCCTTGGGGTTCACGCCGGTCCCCCTGGCGCCGTCGGTGTAGGTGGCGCGGATGAGCACCGAGTGGGTGTTGGTGTACCGGGTGCCGTCCTTCGGCGAGACAGACTCGATCTTGGGGCGGAACACGAACGCCTTGAGGGCGGGTGGCCGCGAGCGGGGAAATGTCGTGAACGGCTTGTCGCGCAGCGCGGTCAGAGCCCAGCCGGTGGTGGGCAGCGGGCTCGTTGCGTCGCCACGCTTCTTCTGGTAGGCGCCGTTCTGCAGCTGCAGGTTGCCGAGCGCTGACTTGGGCGTGTTCGCACCGACCATCCAGTCGGCGCTGTCGGGCTTCTCGCCCATGGCGAGAACGGCCTGGATGGCGGCCGCCGTGGCCCAGGCGTCGGTACCGGCCCCGGGCTTGTACGGGAAGCCGCCGTCGGCGCGCTGGTTGGCCCTGAGGTACTGACGGGCCGCGGGGATGATGGCGGGGTCGAGGGCACCGTCCGCAGCCAGCGTCAGGGCCTGGATCGCCACGGCCGTGTCTTCACAGTTCGAAGGATCCCCGGCTTGCGCCGGGAAGCCGCCGTCCGCGAGCTGCTGGGTCGCCAGCCACTGCTCGGCGAGCGCGAACCGGTCCTTCTGGTTCTCGCCGAGTGCCTGCATGGCGAGGATCGCCCACGCGGTGGTGTGGACGGCCTGGAAGGTGCGGCTCGAGGTGGCCGGCGAGA